>ERZ777306.3846-NODE-3846-length-14829-cov-5.268106_pt1 | contig 14829 bp, 12 predicted proteins | sample MGYA00374966_ERZ777306 | MGnify/ENA primary metagenome ERZ777306 (study PRJEB29329, sample SAMN06343882) | mouse gut metagenome | isolation source: Mouse cecum | place: Austria: Vienna | collected 2014-11-15 ...
TTCCGTTTTATCGTAAATTAGGTTATGAACATAAGGACGGACAACTGAATTACGCCGACGGGCATTTCGACCTTGAAAAATTTGTATAATAGAAAAATAAATTTCAATTTATCATCAATTATAAAAAGCGAAGAATTTTTAAATTCTTCGCTTTTTATATTCCCTACGGGAAGTACGCTTTATAACGGGAGTTTTGCTTTTTTTTATGTGTGATTATTTGCCGAAATAGCGTTTGAGCAAGCCTTTGAAACCCGCGCCGTGACGCGCCTCGTCCTTAGCCATTTCGTGTACGGTGTCATGGATAGCGTCGTAGCCGAGCTTTTTGGCGCGGACCGCGAGATCGAGCTTGCCTTTGCACGCGCCCGCTTCGGCGGCGGCGCGCATGGCGAGGTTCTTTTCGGTCGAGGCGGTAACCACTTCGCCGAGAAGTTCCGCGAATTTGGCTGCGTGCTCGGCTTCCTCGTAAGCGTAGCGTTTGTACGCCTCCGCGATTTCGGGATAGCCTTCGCGTTCGGCGACGCGCGCCATTGCGAGATACATGCCGACCTCGGTGCATTCGCCCGTGAAATTGGCTTTCAAGCCCTCGACGACTTCCTTGTCCTCGACCATGCCTTCACCCACAACGTGCTCGCAAGCGAACTTGTCGTCGGCAACGGGTTCAAACGTTTTGGCTTTGCATACGGGGCAGACGTCTACGCCGTCCTCTACCAATGCGCCGCATACCGTGCATCTTTTCATAATGTAATTCTCCTTTTGGTGTTTTATTCAATATATATCAAAACGCGAAATTTGTCAACCGAAACGGGGGGATATGCCGATAAAAAGAAACGAATGATTAAAAGGTTGAGATTCCTCGTTACACTCGGAATGACAAAATATAAAGCCCCTTTTGTCGGCTACGCCGACATTTTCCCCGAAAGGGGACAACGAGACATTGCCACGAGTAACGTCCCGTCTCCCCAATTGGGGGACAATCAAAGATTGTAACCTCGCATTCTTGATAGCCCAATCAGACGGTGCAAGTATTCGACTAATCAGCCTGTGGCTGCCGTGACAGAGGGGGCTATATGCGATATTATGTAATAACGTAAAGCAATCATATTATAGCCGCTTGCGCGGCATAAAGTCGATTCTTCGGCTGCGCCTCAGAATGACAAAATATAAAGCCCCTTTTGTCGGCTACGCCGACATTTTCCCCGAGAGGGGACAACGGGAGTTTTGTGCGTGCAACGTCTCGTCTCCCCAATTGGGGGAGATGTCACGGCTTTAGCCGTGACAGAGGGGGCTATATGCGATATTATGTAATAATGTAAAGCAATCATATTATAGCCGCTTGCGCGGCATAAAGGTTGAGATTCTTCATGTCGCGCTGTCGCGCTCGTTCGGAATGACAAAAACAGTCGGTGCGGGGATTGTTGCTTGGACGTAATAAACAAGCGGTGCAAGTAACGCTTGTTTACGTCGATAAAAGATGGTTTACAGTACAGCATGTTTTTTGTCATTCCGAGTGTAACGAGGAATCTCAACCTTAGAAAAAAACGACAAATCAATAATAATCCAATAGGTTGTTCCAATCGGGGTTGATCGAGTTTATCAAGTCTTCTTTTTTCTTTCGGGTCCAGCCTTTGATCTGTTTTTCGCGTTCTATCGCGTTATACACGTACCGAGTGCTTTCCACATACACTAAACGATCGATATTGTATTTGGCAGTGAAACTGCTCGGGTGCGCCTTTGACGCATGCTCGAACATTCTGCGGTGAATATTGCAAGCAGCGCCTGTATACAAAACGGTACCCGTCGCGTCGGTCGCTATATATACGCAGTATACACGCGGCATTTCGTTCAGTCTTTATAGATCGGGAAAGTATAAACCTTGTGCGCGGCGAAAAGCTTGCCGACGAAATAATTGTTTGCCGACGCCTCGTTGGTGACCGCGACGCGGTCGCCGACTATGGCGAGGTCTTCCGAAAACGACGGAAGGGTGAGCGAACGGGTTAGCGTGGTCTCGTCGAGATAGTAAAGCGGCACGTTCCGCTCCGCCGCATCGGGCGCGGTTTTGAACTTGACCGTCACGGTCGCGCCGCCGTCGCCGAGTTTCGCGTGGTAATCGAGAAACGAATTTATCAGCCCGTACGACCGCGACAGCATGATCACGCCGTCCTTTTCGGCAAAGCCCTGTACAAACTCGGGCAGGGATATGCAAAACTCGGGATACTGCTGTTCGTCTTGGGGAAGTAAGCCGTTCCCGTCGAGCGCGTACCGCGACACTATCGCTTTGTTTTCCGCGCCGCTCGGCGTGGTGTAGTGGTGATGCTCGGGCGTCTTGTAATTTTGCTCACGGTAAAACTCTCCGACGTATAAATACTTATCGTCGGAGAAAACATACGACGAGTTGTTATCGACGTTGTAAATATGCTCTATGCCCGCGCTCGTGCCGTTATCGCCGCACTCGATGAGCTTTTCGAGAGAGAACAGCATAAGCGTACTGCTGTTAGTCACGTACACGTGATCGCCCGTGACGGTAACTCCGCCGGCATGCCCTTTAAGCACGCCGCCGTCGGCGTCCTCGAGCCGCACGCGCTTATACTCCTTGCCGCGAACCAAGTACAGCAGCGTGGTGTTGTCGCTGCCGTAGCCCGTGAGAATGTACAGATCTTTCTCCGCGCTGTACGTTACGCCTTGCGCGGCAAGTCCGCTGTTTGTCTCGGGAATGGTACACGCATATTCGCGGACCGATCGCGCCTCGCCGTACATGCACGCGCCTATCAATGCAAGTATAAGATACGCTATCAAAAACAACGCTATCGGCGCGCCCAATACGCAGCCTACGGCAATGATCGAAATTTTGGCGGCTTTTTTCATCTCTCCTCCGACAACGGTCGATTTTCAATTATGATAGCACGCCGGCGCGGATTTGTCAATCACATTCCGTTTCTTATTTGACCTCGGGTCCTTTTACATCGTCCTCGTCGTCTTCCGTTATCTCTTCCTGCCGGATCAGTACGAACATATCCAAAATTTCGCCGTTTCGATACCCGAGCCGTTTGTCGATGATTTTTATCAGCGCGTCGTAATGCTCGCGGAATTCCTTGTCGTGCAGCACTTCGCTCGCAAGCAGCTCGATTCCGCCGAGTACGGCGTTCGCTTCGTGCCAGCACAGCGACTGTCTCATAGTTACGATTCTTTTTTTCATAGTTTTTCTCCTTGCGCGGTGTCACCTTGAATTGTAATATGACTAAACAGCATATGTCAAGTAAATTATGGCTATTAGACATATAATTATGTTGTGAGTAAAATCGTTACTACTACGAATATCCATGAAAAACTTGCGGAAGCAATCAAACGGAGCGGCAAGACGCAAACGGAAATTGCGCGACTGTTGAATATAGATCAGTCTACGGTCGCACATTACGTAAAAGGCGATAGGTTGCCTGCGCTCGATACGTTTGCCAATTTATGCAAGGTTCTTGATTTGGACGCTAATGATATTCTTTGTATCGACGATTGAAAAGTAAGATAGGCGGTACCTATATGTTAGGATTTACAGGCTGAAAGATTGTATCATCTATTGGGAGACTCGGTATGATTACTCTTGATATGATACAATACAATTTAGCCAAGGCTATAAGGCAAAGTGGTAAATCGCAAACGGAGATTGCATATTTTTTGGAAATAGATCAATCAAATATATCACATTACGTAAAAGGCGATAGGTTGCCTGCGCTCGATACGTTTGCCAATTTATGCAAGGTACTCGATTTGGACGCTAACGATATTTTGTGCATAGACGAATAAACGGGGTTTGGGTTCACGGCGGCGCGCCGTGAATTTTTTTGTCATAATTTTTTACGACGCTTTACATATTAAATAAAAAGTGATAAAATATGGGTATTCGGAGGTTTTTATGAAAATAGGAATACTCACTTCGGGCGGAGACTGTCCGGGACTTAACGCCGTTATACGCGGTTTCGGCAAGTACGCATTCGAGAACATAAAGAACGTGGAGCTTGTCGGCATTGCCGACGGGTACGGCGGGCTTATACGCGGCGAGTGCAGAAATCTCAAGCGCGAGGATTTTTCGGGGATACTCAACGTCGGGGGTACGATACTCGGCACGAGCCGTCAGCCGTTCAAGCTTATGACGGTGGGCGACGAGAACAGCGTGACCAAGCTCGATATGATGAAGGCAAACTACAAAAAGCTCGGGCTTGACTGTTTGCTCACGCTCGGCGGCGCGGGCACGCACAAGACGGCGGCGCTTTTGTCCGCCGAGGGTTGCAACGTTATCGGCTTGCCCAAGACGATAGACAACGATATTTGGGGCACGGACGTTACGTTCGGTTTTCACACCGCGCTCGACATTGCCACGGAGTGCATAGACAGACTGCACACCACTGCAGCGAGCCACGGCAGAACGATGCTCGTGGAGCTTATGGGCAACAAGGCGGGCTGGCTCACGCTGTATGCGGGTTTGGGCGGCGGCGCGGACGTTATACTCATACCCGAAATACCGTTCTCGCCCGACAAGGTAGCCAAGGTGATCAAAAAGCGCGCGGACGCCGGCAAGGCGTTTTGCATAATCGCGATCGCCGAGGGCGCTATGAGCGTCGAGGAGAGCAAACTCAAAAAGCGCGAGCGCATAGAACGGCGCGGCGGCGACGCCACGGCTACCGCGTCGCTCGCCAAGTATATCGCCGAAAAAGCGTGCGTGGAAACGCGCGTCGTCGTGCCGGGGCATATTCAGCGCGGCGGCAATCCGTCCGCGTACGATCGCGTGCTGTCCACCGAGTTCGGCAGTTTTGCGGGCAAGCTCGTCAAGGACGGCAAGTTCGGCGTGACCGTAGCCAAGGTGAATAACAGGATAACCTACAACGCGCTCGCGGACATCGCCGGCAAGGCGAAACTCGTGCCCGTCGATTGTCAGGAAGTTCTCACCGCCGAAAGCATCGGCGTGTCGATGGGAAGATGAGAGGGAATTGAGAATTATCGGGCGGCTGTCGCCGCATTAGGGTTGAGTTTCTTCGGCTGCGCCTCGGAATGACAAAAAAGCCCCTTTTGTCCTCGCAAGCTCGGACATTTTCCCCGAGAGGGGACAACGGGAGAGCCGCTTGCGCGGCATAAAGGTTGAGATTCTTCGGCTGCGCCTCAGAATGACAAAAAAGCCCCTTTTGTCCTCGCAAGCTCGGACATTTTCCCCGAGAGGGGACAACGGGAGAGCCGCTTGCGCGGCATAAAGGTTGAGATTCTTCGGCTGCGCCTCAGAATGACAAAAAAGCCCCTTTTGTCCTCGCAAGCTCGGACATTTTCCCCGAGAGGGGACAACGGGAGTTTTGTGCGTGTAATGTCCCGTCTCCCCAATCGGGGGAGATGTCACGGCATTAGCCGTGACAGAGGGGGCTATATGCGATATTATGTAATAACGTAAAGCAATCATATTATAGCCGCTTACGCGGTATAAAGGTTGAGATTCTTCGCCGATGGCTCAGAATAGCCTGCGGCTGCTACGTAGGACAAAAAACGGGCGGTGCGGGTGTTGTTGCTCGGGCGGAATAAACGGCGGTACAAGTAACGCTTGGATACGTCGATAAATATGTTTTATAGTACAGATAGTTTTCTTGTCATTCTGAACGAGCGAGCATGCGAGCGAAGTGAAGAATCTCAACCTTATAAAAAACAAAATACATAAGATCATAAAACCGCGATAAAACGGAGGTAATGCAATGAAGTACGCAGTAATAGACTTAAGTTCTACGGGCGTTTCCACGGTAATAGCCGAGGGCGACAAAGCAACGGGCATATTCGAGTCGATATACAAAGATCGCATAAACATATCGGTCATCGATTATTTCGACGGCAAGACGGTTTCGCGGCGCGGCATGGAAAAGATAATCGACGCGCTTATTACCGCGCGGTCGGCTTGCAAGGCGGTGGGCGTCGACGAGTGCTATGTTATTTCCACGTCCGCGCTGCGCAACGTCGACAACATTGCCGAGGTCGCGCAGACGATCAAACAGCGCACCGGCATAGTGATAAATCATCTCGACGGCGGGACGGAGGCGTACTGCGATTTTCTGTCGAACAGGCGTTATGCGGCGCTCGACCGCTCGGTGCTTATCGATATAGGCGGCGCGAGCGTGGAATGCTGCGATCTGTCCAACGACGACAAGAGCGAAATGGTGTGTCTCGATCTCGGCACGATCAAGCTGCGCAACAAGTTCGTTGCGGACGTTTTCCCTACGGCGGACGAGGCGAAAAAGATCAAAAAGGCGATACGCAAAAAGGCGGACGAGGCGGGCTTGCCCGGCAAGAAAAAGTTTGCTACGGCAGTGCTCGTCGGCGGTATAAACGACGCGGTGTACGCGGCGTACCGCGAGTTCTGCGAGCGCAACAAGCTCGGCACGGAGTTCGGCTACGATAAGTACAAAAAGTTCGCGCAGATGCTTTTGACGAGCGCGGAACGCACGCCCGTTATCATGAAAACCGCGCCCGAAAAGATCAATTCCGTGCCCGTTGCGGCGATAATTCTCAAAGAGCTTTTGAAACGGTTTAAGCCCGACAGCGTTATAATCAGCGACTGCGGCGTCAAAGAAGGATACTTGGCGCTCGTCGCGTCGGGCAAGGAAAAAGGCGAAAAGGTCGATCTTTCGTCGCCCGTGCCCGTGTTCGTGGAACAACTGCTCGTGAAAAAGCCCAAAGCCGAAAAGCCGAGCGCGGCGTCGGCGAAAAAATCCGACAAAGCGGCAAAGCCGGCAAAGTCCGCGAAGTCCGGCAAGTCGACCGCGAAATCGGCTAAAGCAGAAAAATCGGCGAAATCGGCGAAATCGGCGAAATCGGCGAAAAATACGACAGCGGACAAAAAGAAAGCCGAGAGGAGCGAATAATGGCGTCTCCGTTCATTAAGGATATATACGTAAACCGCGAATATTCGTGGATGCTGTTCAATAAGCGCGTGCTCGATCAGGCGTCGGACAACACCAATCCGTTATTGGAGCGGTGCAAGTTTTTGTCGATATTCCATTCCAACTTCGACGAGTTTTTCATGGTGCGCGTAGGCAGCCTCACCAACGACGCCAAGATAGACCCCGACGCGCGCGAGAACAAAACCGATCTCACCGCAAAGCAGCAGATCGACGGCATATTCAAGTGCGCCGAGGATTATTTTCGCGCTGCCGACGGCGTTTACGTCAAGCTGAAAAAGGAACTGTCAAAGGCGGGGCTGAAGATCAAAACGGGCGCGGAGCTGTCCGACAAACAGCGCGCCGAGTGCAAGCGGTATTTCGAGGAACATATATTGCCGCTGCTGTCGCCGATGGTGCTCGACGCAAAGCACCCTATGATCCGTTTCGAGGGCATGAACTGCTATATGATGTTCGAGCTGACCAAGTCGGACAGACTGATGTACGGCGTTATGGCGATAAGCCCCAAGCTGCCGCGCGTGTTCAAGATAGACGGCGGAAAAAAGACGGTAGTCATAACGGCGGAGGAGCTTATTCGCACGTTCGGCGCGTCGGTGTTCGACGGGTACGAGATAAAAAGCCAAGCAATGCTGCGCGTAACGCGCAATGCGGATTTCGACGCGTCGGTGGACGACGCGGACATAGAACGCGATTTCGATTTTTCCAAGTTCTTAAAGAAAAAGGTGGAACTGCGCGGCGCGCAGGATGCGGTGCGGTTGCAGATCGACGCGGGCGCGGACGGGATCCGCGCGTTCGTGCTCAAGGCGATAAATCTCAAAAAGTCGCATTGCATCACGGTAAAACATTGTTTCGATTATAAGTTTTTGATGTCGCTCGGCGCGCTCGTGCCGGCAGATGCGTTGCCCGCGCTAAAGTACAAAAGCGCGCCGCCGCTGCGTCCGCCCGTGCCGCAGGGCGCGTCCGTTCTGGAAGCGGCGCTCGATAACGATATTTTTATGGCGTATCCGTTCGACAGCATGGACACGCTCGTGCGCCTTATCGACGAGTGCGCGGAAGACAGTCGCGTCGCGTCGATAAAGATAACCATTTACAGGCTGGACAGCCGCTCGCGCATAGTAGACGCGCTCAAAAAGGCGAGCGAGCACGGCAAGGAAGTCACGGTCGTAATAGAGCTGTGCGCGCGGTTCGACGAGGAAAACAACCTGCATTTTGCCGAGGTTTTGCGCGAGGCGGGCTGTACCATTATTTACGGCATGGGCAATTACAAAGTCCATTCCAAGATAATATCAGTGGTGCTCGCGGACGGCGGGGATATTCGGTATATAACGCATCTCGGCACGGGCAATTACAACGAGCAGACGTCCAAGCTTTATACCGATCTCAATATAATTACGAGCGACGAGGCGATAGGCAGAGACGCGGTCGCGTTCTTCCGCAATATCGCCATTTGCAATACCGAACATAAATACGAAAAACTGCTTATCGCGCCCAAAACGCTCAAGAGCGGGATCATTGAATATATCGAGCGCGAAACGCAAAAGGCGAAGCGCGGCGAAAAAGCGAAAATCTACGCCAAAATGAACAGCCTCACCGACAAGACGATAATAAACAAGCTCGTCGCGGCAAGCCGCGCCGGAGTGGAGATAAAACTCGTAGTGCGCGGGATTTGCTGTTTGCTTCCGAAAGTCGCGGGCAAGACCGAGAATATTTCCGTCATAAGCATCGTAGGCAGATTTTTGGAGCACTCGCGCATATACTGTTTCGGCGACGGCGACGATAGAGCGATGTTTATTTCGAGCGCGGACCTCATGACGCGCAACACCGATAAACGCGTCGAGATAGCTACGCCCGTGCTCGATAAGAATATCGCCGACAGAATTTTCGGCATGCTTACCGTTATGTTCGCGGATAACGTGAAAGCGCGCGAGCTTACATGCAAAGGCAGTTATGTTACGCCGACCGACGACTGCACCGAAGAATCGATCGACAGTCAGGAAAGATTTCTGAAAGGCAAGTTTTCATTGTAAATCGCTAAACGGAGAAGTAATGAAAGTGAAAAATGAAGGAATGAATAATGAAAAATTGCGGGTTATGGCTTATCGGAAATCAGTATACATTAGAGAGTTATGGATATTCGGAAGTAAGAAGTGAATATTGAAAAGTTGACAGTGAATAAGTGCGTCAAGCGAAAGACTTTAACGAGTTGTAAATATTTGTGAAAAAAAGCTTTAAGTAAATGTTAATTTCAAAAAAGCGGTATAGAAATTAAAAAATCGATCCGCGATCGCTTGACACGGGGGGGGGGGGGAGGTTATAATGCTTCTGTAAAAAATTCACACGGCAGCATTATCATCACGAAGAAAAATTTCTATGCGGTATCGGCGGTTTGCGCGGGGTTATGCGCGGCGGCGCTTTTTGCATGCGCGCCGAAAAATCCGAACGAGCCGCCGTCGCCGCCGGATCAGACGATACATACGCACAGCTACACGCCCAATGTGATCGCGCCCGGCTGCACGGTCGACGGTTACACCGAGTACCGCTGCGAATGCGGCGCAAACTATACGGGCGACAAAGTCGCAGCCGTCGGGCATACCATGAACGGCGACGAGTGCGGCAAGTGCGACGCGCGTGCGACGGAGGGACTCGAGTTTAAGTCCGCGAACGAAGGCTATATCGTGACGGGCAGAGGCTCGGCGAATGGCGGAGACATTATAATCCCGTCTGTGCATAACGGCAGCCCCGTCGCGGCTATAGCCGAAAGCGCGTTCGCGGAGGATAATACGCTCGAGTTCGTCACGCTCCCCGCATCGGTCAAGGTCTTGGGCGAAAAAGCGTTTTTCGGCTGCGACGCATTGAAAAGCGTTGCTCTTACGGCGGTAGAGGAGATCGGCACGCTCGCGCTGTCGTCGAAAAACATTACGCAAGTGAAACTGCCGGACACGCTCAAAACCATAAGAAGCACGGCATTCGGCAATCTCGTTATGGACGAGATACATATACCCGCGTCGGTAGAACTTATAGAGGAATGCGCGTTCGCGTTTTGCGAGTTTTCCGAAATCACCGTCGATCCGCAAAACGCGCGTTATAAAGCGACGGGCAATTGCCTTATAGACACTCAAACAAACGCGATAATCGCGGGCTGCAAAGGCATGACAGTCCCGACCGACGGCAGCGTTACCAAGATAGCCGACAACGCGTTCAAGGGCTTGCTCGGCATGGACGAGCTCGTTATTCCCGATCCCGTAACTGAGATCGGACTGCATGCGTTTGAAGATTCCGAGATCAAAACACTCAAGATAGGCAAAGGCTTGAGCTCTATCGGCTACGGCGCGTTCCGAGGCTGTAAAAATCTCGAGTCCATAACGGTCGAACCCGAAAACGCGAAGTATACGGCGGTAGGCAATTGCGTTATAGACAAGACAAAAAAATCTGTCGTGCTCGGCTGCGGATCGAGCGTTATCCCGACGGACGCGAACGTCGTCACGGCGATAGGTTCAAACGCGTTCCGCGATTGCGATCTGCCCGAAAATTTCGTTGTTCCCGCAAACGTGACTTCGATAGGCAGTCTCGCTTTTGCGTACAGCGGGCTTAAAAGCGTCACTATTTACGGCACGCTCGAAAGCGCAGGGTCGGAGCGCGGCGGCGGTGCGTTTCAAAGCTGCCTGTCGTTGAAAAACGTTATTATCGAGTCCGGCGTAACGAAAATATGCGAAAACATGTTCGCGAACAGCGGAATAGAACATATAACTCTGCCGGATAGCGTTACAGAGATAGGTAAGGCTGCGTTTGCTTTGAGCTTGCTCAAAGAAATAACCATTCCGAGCAAAGTTACCGTTATATCGGAGTCCGCATTTTCGGACTGCATCGCATTGCTTGAAGTGACGATCCCCGATACCGTTACTGCTATAGGAGCGTCGGCATTCGCAAACTGCGGTAACCTCGTCAAAGTTACGCTCGGCAGAAATCTCGCGTCGATAGGAAACCTTGCGTTTAATAATTGCAACAAGCTGACCGAACTCGTCAATCTTTCCGATTTGAATATTAAAAAGAGCAGTTCCAAGGATACCGAGTTCGGCAATATAGGGTACTCGCTCGCTACGACGGCGCATCAAGCTTCTTCGGGTATTAAATGTTATTTTGCGGGCGAAATTTACACGTCGGACGATTACGCGAGCAAGCTCGACGTTGCGGACGGATTTGCGTTCTATAATAACGGCGGGGCTTGGGAACTGTATTCTTGCGGACTTATCGGCGACGTCACTCTGCCCGAAAGCTATAAAGGCAACGAGTACGACGTGGCGTCGGGCGCGTTTGCGCATTATACGAGCGCGTCCGGCATAACCGTTAAATCGGGCGTAAAAAATTTCAAAATATATTCGGTCGGTATCAACTCGAGTATCAGAAGCTTGAATATATCGGGAGCGGAGATCGCGGGGCAAGCGATCTTGAATTGCAAAAATCTTAAAAGCGTTGCCGTTTCCGATTGCGCCGCGCTCGCAGCGTATGCGATATACAATTGCGATGTTCTCGAAGAAATAAAATTGCATAACGTAGGAAAAATAGCGGGGTATGCTATAAGCGGTTACGACGGAAAGAATTGGTCGACTTTCAAAAACGTAACTCGTCTCGAAATTACCGGCAATTGCATATTAGACGGATATGCGCTTATGTATATGGGAAACAAAGAAACCGTCGTTGTTCTATCCGACGGCATCGGGAAAATCGAGCAGTACGCCTTTTACGGCGGCTGGTTCGACACGGTGTACTTCACGGGAACGCGCGATCGATGGCTCGCAATGGATATAGGTTATGCCGACGAAGGTTACGAAGCCGATAACGTTCTCGACGCATGCGAAGTCTATTGCTACAGCGATTCCGCGCCGACGGGCGAGGGCAATTATTGGCGATACGCCGCCGACGGGAAAACGCCCGTTAAATGGTAAATTCGAGCCGCTGCGCGGCATTAAGGTTGAGATTCTTCGGCTGCGCCTCAGGATGACAAAAACAGTCAGTGCGGGTGTTGTTGCTCGGGCGGAAAATATAACTAACAAGCAATCAAAAAATCAGCCTATGGCTGTTGTCCTACGCAGCAGCCGAAGGGTCTGAACGAGTGCGCACGTTTTCTGCGTGCCGAAGAATCGACTTAATAAAATAAAATCACACCGCGGGAGACAGTATTTTTTTAAGTTCCTTTTCGGTAAAATCCCCGAGCCCTTTGCAACGTTCGAGGATTTTTTGCGCGCATTGCTCGGGCGTAAGGTCGTATTCGGAGCGCACGAAGTCCGCGCCCCAAATATCCTCGGGGCGGCATAGCAGCGCCGTACCCATAGAGCTTTTTTTGAAGGTGAGCGCAAGATACGTTTTGTTTTGCAGCGACGCGACGGCAGCGTCGTAGCCTTTGATACCGAGCGCGCCGCCGAGCGCGTACGACGGCGTGGGTTTGTCGCCGACGGCGTTCATTACGATCGCTTCGCGATTAGGAGCCAAACCCTCGTCGCACAGCGAATCGAAGTCGTAGCCGTTGCGGCGCAACGACACGAGATACGGCAGCACGTCGAGCGCGACGAACGCGGCTTTTTTGAGCACGAATTTGCCGTAGGCTACGCGTTCGGAATTGACTGCGCGCTCACGTACGTTCCAAAGTTTCATAAAGCTTATATCGGACAGCGTGGACGCTGCCAAACGCGTTTCGTCCCAAAATCGGAGTATTCCGTAATGCTCTACGCATTCCGTCAAGTCGTTTTCATTTTTGATTCTCATGGTTAGATTCTACAACTTAATCGCGCGTTTGTCAACGATATTTTTCAAAGCCGAAAACGACATCGACTTGAAGTATTCGATAATATTCGCCGGAAATTGCTATCATATCGCGGTTATTCGGCACGGCGCATGTTGACAAGCACGGCTGATATATGCTATAATCAAACAATATGTCGGAGCTGTATTTACGTTACAAAGCAATATCCGTTTTTTATAAAACGGCGGCGGAGACAGAGCCGCTCGTTTCTTTGTGCGAGGCGGCGGACGACGTTTCGCGCGTGGAGCATGCCGCGTGCGTGTTTAGGCGGGTCGCCGAAAGCGGGTGCGGTTCGACGGGCGAGTGGATACAGAAATTATTGGAGCGCGACGACAACGTGTTTTCGCGCGCGGCGGCGCACGGCGAAAAGATTTCCGCTGCGCTGCGCGCTCGCGTGGACTGCGAGCTTTTGACGTTTAAGCAATTGTCGCTTATAGGACCGGAAAAGTTCGTTTCTGACGCGACGTTCGGGTTTTTCCCTATGTTCGGCTACGGCGGCATGAACACGAATTACGACAGGCTTTTGCGTTTTTACGCGCGCAACGGTTGCGGATTCGTTGCGGGCGGCAATGCGTTTACTTATCGCGACGGAAAGCTCAAGCTCGCCGAGTGCGAGCCGGTATCGTTATCCGATCTGAAAAATTACTCCGAGGAAAAGGCGGAGATCGTCAGAAATACCGAAAACTTTATCAAGGGCTTGCCGGCGTTTCATACATTGCTTTACGGCGATCGCGGCACGGGCAAGTCGACCACGGTCAAGGCGATCGCGCACGACTATCGCGACAGGCTTAAGATCATAGAACTTAACAAGAGCGAACTGTCCGCTTTGCCGCGGTTGTTCGGCGAGCTATCGGGGCTTAAACAGCGGTATCTCGTGTTTGTGGACGATCTGAGCTTCGACGAGGACGAACAAAGCGCGGACGCGTTCAAGTCTGCGCTCGAAGGCTCGCTCGACGGCGCGAGCAGCGGCAACACGCTCGTTTACTGCACGTCCAACCGCAGACATTTGTACAGGGAGCGCGGCGAAAGAAGCGAAAAAGGCGAGAGACGCACCAACGACGAGCGTCAAGCGGAGCTTGCGCTGTTCGACAGGTTCGGGCTTGTAATAACTTATGTCAATCCCGATAAGGGCGAGTTCATCGATATTCTCAAGCAGATACTGCGCTCGCGCGGTATCAAGTGGCACGACGAGTACGCGCAGATCGCGGAGCTTGCCGCGCTCAAAAAAGGCGGACGCTCGCCGCGTGCCGCCAAACAGATCGCCGATCTTATAGAGACGACGAAATTCAAAGAGCAAACACCGCGGGATTGAGTATGGGCGAAGTTCTTTTGGACGCGTTGATCGATACGCTCATAATACTGCCGTTTCTGCTCGCAATGAACATTATAATCGAGCTGGTCGAGTATAAGATGTCGGGCAAGACCGGCAAGGCGCTTAAGGGCGGATTCGCGCCGCTTATCGGCACGGCGGTAGGCATAGTGCCGCAATGCGGTTTTTCCGTCGTTGCCACCGATCTGTTTTCCAAAAAGAAAATAGCGTTCGGAACGCTGTTCGCAGTATACATAGCGACGAGCGACGAGGCGTTGCCCATCATGCTGTCAAACCCGCAAGGCGTCGTCAAAGTTTTGCCCGTGCTTCTGATAAAGATATGCTTTGCGCTCGTTGTGGGGTATGCGGCGTTCGGCGTCGAAAAACTGATCGAGCGCAAGAGTGCGAAAAAGACGTCGGCTTTCGACGAAACTAATTGCGGCAAGATCGAAATTAACGGAGAAAGCGAAACCGTTTCGCACGCGCATACCGATGATGGGCATGACTCGACTGCGCATGAAACCGTGCATGCGCATGGTTGTCACAGCCATGCGATGGAAGAAAAGCCGATTGGTGTGATCGAAACAAAAAAGCAGCGCGCGGGGCGGATATGGCGGGTGTACTTCAAGCACCCTATACTGCATACGCTCGAGGTGATTGCGTATATTTTCGCGGTAAACGTTATTTTCGGGCTGATAGTATATTACGTCGGCGAGGACAAGCTCGCCGAGTTTATGAGCTCGACGGGATATTTGCAGCCCGTGCTCGCCGCGCTCGTGGGGCTGATCCCCAACTGCGCCGGCTCG
>ERZ777306.3849-NODE-3849-length-14810-cov-4.341376_pt1 | contig 14810 bp, 13 predicted proteins | sample MGYA00374966_ERZ777306 | MGnify/ENA primary metagenome ERZ777306 (study PRJEB29329, sample SAMN06343882) | mouse gut metagenome | isolation source: Mouse cecum | place: Austria: Vienna | collected 2014-11-15 ...
CCCGGATGGCGATATGCTGGGGACAGGCTTCCTCGCATTTTCCGCACTTGATGCATTCGTCCGCCCGTTTCAGCCCATGTCCGCCTACAAGCCATCCCTCCTGATTCTTTGCCAGGGCGGTATCGCCGTAGAGAGTCAGATAATTCATGGCCGTGAAGGATCCAGAGATGCCGATATTCATGGGGCACACCTTCGCACAGTAATTACAGGTCGTACAGGGGATCAGCGGAATCCGTTTCAGCTCTTCCTGGGCCTCCTTCAATGTCTCCTTCTGGCTGTCCGTCAGTCCGCCAAATGTCTTCATATAGGAAAGGTTATCCTTCATCTGTTCCACATTGCTCATTCCGGACAGCACGGTGATCACGCCTTCCAGATCCGCCGCAAAACGGACCGCCCAGGACGCCACGGAGCTTTCCGGCTCGGCTGATTTCAGGATGTTCTGCACGGACTCGGGAGGGGTCGCCAGCATGCCGCCCTTCACCGGTTCCATGATGACAACCGGTTTCCCGTGCTTTCTTGCCACCTCGTAGCAGCGTCTTGACTGCACTGCCGGGTTGTCCCAGTCCGCATAGTTGATCTGGAGCTGGACAAATTCCATCTCCGGATGCGCATTCAAAATCTCTTCCAGTTCTTCCGGGGTAGAATGGAAGGAAAATCCCACGTGCTTGATCAGTCCCGTTTTCTTTTTCTCCATTACCCAGTTCCACATGTCGTATTCGTCAAAATATCTGGATCTTGCTTCCCCCAGATTATGGAGCAGATAAAAATCAAAATATCCTGCTCCCGTCTGCGCCAGTGAGGTGTCAAACTGTGCATACGCTTCCTCCTTTGTCTTGCAGTCGATCCAGGCCGCATTCTTTGTGGCAAGCTGATAGCTGTCCCGTGGATAGCGCTCCACCAGCGCCTGGCGGATGGCATCCTCGCTTCCCGCATAAGCCCAGGCCGTGTCAAAATATGTAAATCCGGCCTCCATAAATAAGTCTGTCATTTCCTTGACCTGTTCCACGTCGATCACGCCGTCTTTCTGCGGCAGGCGCATCAGGCCAAATCCTAACTTTCTGATCTCTTCTCCTAAATATCCCATGTCTGATCTCTCCATTTCTTGTGATTGATATTTTATCTGTTTTGAGTACCTGCTCTGAACAGCTGTTTTTTCATATTGCTGCTGTTCAGAACCTGAAAATAAATCTTGTGCGAAGCATTTCTTCGCATTATAATGAGTATATCAGCTTCGTGTGACTCGAAGTCAATACCTTTTTTCAAGTTTGCAGAATAAATTGCACCAGGAGAAGATTTTATGAACTACACCATGAAACAGTTTGCGGAAATGTTTGGCACTACAAAGCACACCGTGCGCTATTATACGGATATCAACCTGCTGCCCTGCCGGAGGGATGAACAGAACCGCCGCGTATTTGATGACGAATCGGTCAGCTGGATGCAGGGGATCACTTATCTGAAAAGCTGCGGCACTCCTCTCAAAGACATCAAAGAATACTGCCGGTTATGCAGTCTGGAGGAGTCTGAGGAAAATCTGCGTGCAAGATACCAGATCATCCTCCGTCAGTGCGGACAGGCTCACAAAAAAGCGGAGGAGGCGAAAGCAACCGCAGAATTTATGGACCGTAAAGTAAAGCATTATGAAGATATTCTGGCGGGGCTGGTGCCGGATGATACGAATCCCGGAAACTGGACCAATAAGGAGAAAAAAACATGTCTGAATTAATGTCTATGTAAAATATCGGAAAAGAAATGGCAAAAAAGCTGACATCTGTCGGCATTGATTCCTCCGAAAAGCTTGCAGGAATCGAAATGCCGCGCTCTGATTTTATCAATAATTTTTCACATGAGTTTAAGACCCCCATGGTTTCGATCCTTGGATTTTCCAGATTATTAAAAAAGGGGATCTGACTGCAGAGGAGCAGACGGAATATCTGGATATCATCATCGAAGAAGCCAAACGGCTGACTGAGCTTTCTTCCAATGTGCTGAATCTTTCTAAGGTAGAAAGTATGACGCTTTTAACCGATCCTGAAAAATTTAATGTAGGGGAACAGATTCGCGAATGTGTCGTATTGCTGGAAAGCAAATGGATGGAAAAAGAGATCTCATTCGACTTTGATAAATTTTATCAGGGGGATTCCTCACATTCTTCCGAGGGAAACGGACTTGGTCTCGCCCTTGTAAAAAAGATCGTGGAGCTGCATCACGGAACCATTACGGTAAAAAGCCGGCCCTTGCAGGGAAGCAGTTTTATGGTGACACTCCCGATCGCATCGGACAGTATTTCCGTAAAACAACCTTTTTTCGTGCGTAAAAAATAGGGGCTTTTTCCGGCAGCCCCTCTACGTTCAATCTACATCTCTTGTCTCATCCGCAATATACTCAAAGAAATCAAAGTCCGCGTAATGCCGATGCCTGGCCCGGTCCGCGCAGGTCATTCCCACGAAGGTCCCGGTAAATTCCCCGAACCTGCAATATTCATCTGAGAATCTTGCGGTCTCAAAGTCCCCGCCGATGGGGGTATAAGCTTGCCCGTCATAGCTCCATTCGAAATGGAACTTCCGCCCCTCTATCTTCATCCGAAGATAAACCGGCACATCCCGGACGCCGATCCTGGTATCCACCATCTCGTTCTTCTCGCCGTTTTCCAGATGAACGATGGACAAAGCGCTTCCGCCCAGCGTCTGGCTGTAATATTTCCGCAGGTTGACATAGTTCATATTGTCATAATAAAGGATCAGGCCCGCGCTGTGCTGATAGACCTCCGGCTGAAATTCCATCTTCGCGGTGACCGTAGCATAGACGCTGGTCAGCTTCCGTGCCAGGATGCTGACCCGGTTCAGGGAGGTTCTGGATTCCTGCCCCCGCATCCGCAGATATCCCGGCCGGGCTTTTACGTCCACAAAGCTTTCCGGCATGATCCTGGGCGCATAGTAGCAAAGTCCCAGTTCCTCCGAGTCAAAATCATCAAAGTCCGGAATCTGAGGCATCAAAGCTTCCGGAAGCGCCGGCTCTTCCACGTCTATTTTCGCCAGATTGCTCCCGTCCGCCATGCGGAGCCACCCGTCCTCAGTCCATTTCATTTTCTGGATACTCGTCTCCCGCCCCAGCGTGCAGCTCAGCTCCGGCGCAAACGGCCTGGCGCAGAGATGCAGCAGATAGGTCTCCCCGTTCGGCAGGTCCACATAGCTGCCATGGCCAGACTTCTGGAGAATAGAATCCGGATTGTAATATTTCGGCTTCAGATGGTCCGGATCATGCCTCTCATAGGACTCCGCCGGCTGGCTGGTGACGATCGGATTCATGGGATCCTTTTCATAGGGCCCCCAGACATTTTTGGAGCGGCCCATGGTGACGCAATGGTTGTAGCCTGTGCCGCCCTCCGCGCACATGATATAATAGTATTCCCCCCGCTTTGTCAGATGGGGAGCCTCGATACAGCCCCGGTCCGTGCCCCCGCGCCAGATCCGTTTCACATGGCCCATGACCTCCTGTTTTTCGGGGTCGTATTCCACCATGCAGATCTCGCCCGGCTTCTCATAGCCTTCCCTGGTCTCCCACTCCAGCGATACCACATATTTTCTCCCATCGTCATCGTGGAACAGGGACGCATCGAAGCCTGCGGAATTCAGATACACCGGTCTGCTCCACGGTCCCCGGATATCCTTCGCCGTGATCAAAAAATTGTCCACGTCGAAATACCGTGCGTTCATGGAATTCATCACGCCATATACCACATAAAATAAATCTTCCGCTTCACAGTACGTCAGGCAGGGCGCCCAGATTCCTTTCGCGCTGGGGAGCTTACGAAGCTCTACCTCCTTATCGTCAGTCAGCACATGGGTATACAGCTCCCAGTTTTTTAAATCCCTTGAGTGATACACCGGGATTCCGGGGAACCACTCAAAAGAGGACACCGCCGCATAGTAATCGTCATTTTTTCTACAGATACAGGGATCCGGGTTGAACCCCTTAAAAATTGGATTTTGAATCATAGCAGGATACTCCTTTTTTCATTGTGGCCGCTCAAGCCAGCAGCCCTGGAAAATGTAAAGTTTCCGAACAGCAGATGAAGCTTCCCTGATCATAAGCTGATGTCCCGTTGAGGATCTGCTGTCCAGAACACTGGTTGCCTGTTCACAGTTCCTTCTTTATTTCGAATCGGCCGCCCGCTTCTTCAGGTCATCAATGATCCCCTCAAATTCGTCATCCAGATGATAGAACCGAAGGATCAGAAAGCAGGCCGCAAATACTCCGATTGGGATCCACACAAAGCAGACACGGATCGCGGTGACTGCGGAAGCCGTCTGGACCGAAGCTGTCCCCACATATCCGCCGATCTCCAGGATCAATCCCAGCAGCGCGGAGCCGACGCCGTTTCCAATCTTATAGCCGAAGCTGCAGGCACTGTTTACAAGCCCCTCCGTGCGGTATCCGGTCTTCCACTCGCCGTAATCGATGGTATCGGAAACCATAGCCCACATCGTCGCGCCGCCGCATGCATTTCCGACGCCCCGAATCAGACTGGTCACTACAATGACCGGCATGGAGCCGCCGCCGAATTCCAGGATCAGCATCCCCACTGCCGCCAGGATCAGTCCTATGGAAAATACATTGCGCTTGCCGTATTTTTTCACCAGCTTTGCGATCAGGAACATGCCGATGATCTGGATCGCATTGTAAATGCCGTTGATCGTGCTGACCAGATCCGCATCCCCCAGAACTTCTTTCGCATAGTAGACCGTAGTTCCACCGTTGATGGCGTAGTACAGGAAGAACAATGCCAGGACGCCAGTCATCATGATCCAGTATTTATTTTGGAACAGTGCCAGGATCCCTTCCTTTACCGGGACGTTTTGTGCCTCACCTTCTCCTGCGGATGCCGGTTTTACCCGCTCCTTCGTTCCCGCGAAGTTGATCAGAAATGCCGCCACCGCCAAAAACCCAAGCACCACAAATGCCTTCGTCCACGCAGACGCGTTGTCGCCGAAGGCCCTGACCAGCGGCAGGGTGACCAGATTGATCAGAAGCGTCCCGCAGGTGGCCAGTACATTTCGGAAAATGCTGAGCACAGAGCGCTCGTAAGGATCCTGTGTCATCAATGCATTCAGCGAAGAGTACGGCACGTTGATGGCCGTATAGATCACCGTGGACGTCAGGTTATAGGTCACGAACACGTAGACCAGCTTTGCCGTCTCGGACATTCCCGCCGGAACGGAGAATAAAAGGATGCCGGATATTGCAAAGGGGATGCACATCCGGAGCAGCCAGGGACGCGCTTTTCCGAAACGGGATTTTGTACGGTCCACGATGATCCCCATGATAATGTCGCTGACACCGTCAAATACCCGGGACACCAGCATGATCGTGCCCACCGCGAGGGTATTGACGCCCGCGTAATCCGAGTAATAGAACATCAGAAACGCGGACATGGCCGTGTAAACGATGTTGCACCCAAAGTCGCCGCAGCCGTAGGAAAAACGTTCTGCCAGCTTCGCAAACGTCAGTTTGTTTTTTTGCTCCATTTTTCATTTCCTCCTTATGTATCACTCAACTTTATTTTGTATAGATATCCTAACAAGATTTCCGCGTTTTTGTTAGATACATTTACGAAGAAAAAGCAGGTCAATTCCGACCTATCTGTCCGCAGACAGCGATACAGGGGTGCATTGCTCTCATGTATTACATTCAATGACCGGCAGCATTCCTACTCTCCAAAAGGCTCGTAGAAGGGCGAGGGCAGCATCTGCATTTCTTTCCAGCTCATGCTGCGCACCGCCTCCCGTTTCTCCCGGGGCGTACAGCCATAGGTTTCTTTAAAATACCGCATTGCGACCTTATAGTTGGTACAGCCATGATCCTCGAATATCTCATTCACCGTCCGCTCCGTATTCACCAGATCAATATACACTTTGGAAACGCGGATCGCATAGACATATTCCATGATCGTCATTCCCAGCTGCTTTTTGAAGATCCTCGCCAGATAATCCTCATGATACCCGAAATGCTCCGCCAGCTCCGAGACGATACATTTTTCCCGATAATGCTCCTTTAAATAGGTCATAATCGGGTTGACCTTTTCCAGCTGGCCTTCATTTCTGTCAAATTCCTTCCGCACCAGCTTATGGGAATAGGAATGAACCAGGGTAAATAACAGCTCATACAACAGGCTGTTAAACCGAAGGAGATACCCCTCCGGCCGGATATCATAGACCGCGTGCATATCCATGAAGATCTTCTTCACCTTCTCCAGCCTGGTCCGTTCCACCTCGCCCGCCGGATCCTTATCCACAAAAAATGTATACAATTCGATATTCGGAATGAATTTTCTCAAAATTTCCTTGGGGATCTGCAGCACCAGCGCTTTATTTTTTTCACTCAGTACGGAATGGATCACCCTGGAATTGACAATATTAAATTCTCCCGCGCGAAGCACCTCCCGGCGGTTCTCGAAGGTCACCGCCATGCTCCCCTCGATCATATAGACCAGCTCCAGGCTGTCATGCCAGTGAGGCGGCACGTAGCTCCCCAGATCGATGGAAAGATAAAACCTCGCTTCGATATCCGGATTCACCGATACGATCTCATGACGCATATGGTTTTCCTCCTGTTCATACGATACACTGCCTGCGTCAAGACAGAAGGCACAGGACTCCTCTGATTCAAAGTGTATCAGAAAAAACCGCGCCTTCCGTCAAAACGACTGCATTTTACTTTCCTTCAAACCACCCAAAATCCACGCATCTCCCCAGATCCCAGCTGTCCCAGCCGATCCAGCCTCTGTCATTGACCGTATCCGTCAACAGCTTATAGCTCCAGTAAAAATATCCGCTTCCCTCTTTCCATGCGTCCAGCTGCGCCTCGGCCACAGCGCGGTAGATCCGTTTCTTCTCTTCTGCGTCTACTCTCTCCTCACAGCTTCTTTCCACACCGTTTAACACGCTCTGACCGCCCTTCGTATCGCAGCCGCAGGCCAGGGAGTTGAACAGACACCATTCCCCGCAGATCACCGGAAAGTACTGCCGCATTTCCCGGATGTCCTTTTTAAAATGCTCTTCAATATAATCCTTGTATGCCTCCATCTCCTGGGCACATCCTGCCGCCTCCGCCATCATCAGATACTGATGGGTATCCAATACTACATTGACGTACTTTTCCTCCCGCATAAAATCCTTCCATGCCAGAAGTTCGAAGCCATCGTGGATCACCACATATTTTTCCTCTGGTAAATATTGCCGGATCCGGTCGTAAGCCCTGCAGTAAAACTCCTTCAAAAACTCCAGGCTGTTGGGTCCGGACCCTTTTGCCATCTCCGGATCCGCCGCCGGGTAACGGCTGGGCACATCCATCAGCTTCCAGGCATTTTCCGTAATCGGTTCATTCAGCACCTCAATGCCCCAGAGCCCCTTCCTGGTTCCGTAACGCTTCGCCAGCCTTTCCAGGACAGAGAAGACAAACTCCACCTCCTCTGGCTCCTGGGACCATCTGCATACGCCGCAGATCCCCCCGTTGTCAAACCCGTTCTGCCCCAGAGGCGCCGTGTGCAGATCGATCAGGATCTCCAGCCCGTACCTTTCCGCCCAATTAAATGCCTGATCCAGCTCCCGGATACAGCCGATAAACGGTTCTCTGTCCCCGAAAATGAAATACGGGACCGGGATACGCACGGCCTCCATCCCCATGGCTTTGATGGACACAAAATCCCGTTCCGTGATGTACTCCGAACGATGGATCTGAATCCTTGCCTCATAGACCTCCCGGGACAATTGGCGCGGGAGATTGTATTCATCCTCCGCCGTCGTCCCCTCAAACAGAGCCGGGCTCATCCACTTTTCCAGCACCAGCCAGTTTCCCAGATTCACTCCTTTTACATACATGCCGCATTCCTCTCTTTCTTTTTTACAGGCTTTACAAAACTGCTGTTCCTTAAGAAAAGCCATTCATGATATAAGGACATATTAACAGTTTTTTTCTATGTCCGCTATATACTTTTGCGCGGAAAAACAGGTCGATTCCGACTTTTCCGCCTTACAAAACATGGAGTGAATTTGCTGCCGCAGATATGAAAAAGATTCCAACTGTACGGTTGGAAAAGATGAGCCTGGGAAGCCAAAACAATGGTTTCACATCTCTGCCACTTCGATTTCCTTGATCTGATGCTCGTTCCCCTGTATCAGATAGGTATTCCCGCCGCCGCAATACGGGCAGGTCTTCCCATGCTCCACTGTGGCGTAGGTTTCCCGGCAGTCCTCGCAGAAGGTAATGGCCGGGATCGTCTCGATCACCAGCTCGCAGCCTGCCATCACAGGGCTCTTGGAGCATTTCCATTTCCAGCAGTCCTCCAGGTAGGAGGGGATGATGGTGGACACCTCGCCGATCTGCAGCACCACCTTCCCCACCCTGTCCGCCTGGTTTTCGGCAGCAATCTCCTCTACAGTTTTTACAATGTGAAAGACGATCCCTAATTCATGCATTCCTTCTCCCCACTTCCCGCGCCGCGTCTGTCACTCAGGAACCGCGGGAAAATATCCCGCGCGATCTGCACATCTTATTTTCCCGCGGTTCCTGAATGAAAGCCGCGGCACTGATATAATTTTCTCTCTATTTTCTGCCGTTTTTACCGGAAGTTCTGGCCCGCTTCACTTTCTTTACCGTTACCTCGGACGGCTTTCTCACGATCGGCTTCTTTGCCCCGGCCGATGTCTTCGCCGCCGGTCCCTTACCCTCTGGTTTTTTCGCAAACACAGACTTCAATGCTTTCCCCGCGGCATAAGCCCCGATCTCTTTAAACTTATCCTCAGACCTGCACATTTTGGAGCATTCCGGATGATCCCGGCGCAGCTTGATGGCATCGAACTCACACTTGGTCGTACAGATCCCGCAGCCGATACATTTGTTCTCATCCACAACCGAGGCGCCGCAGCTTAGACACCGGCCCGCTTCCAGATGCACCTGCTCCTCTGTCAGCAGCTTCCTTGCGTCCCGGAAGGAATGCCTGTGGTCGATCTGGGTGTCCATGCCTGCCTCCTGGCGGCCGATGGTATCATATCCGTCCAGCCTGATGTTGTCCTTATCCAGCTCCCGGAAATTTCTCCGGTTACGGCCGATGGTCAGGCTTGTTCCCGGATGGACGTAACGGTGAAGGGATTCCGCCGCGTTCTTGCCGGCCTCAATGGCATCGATCACAAACTTCGGTCCGCTGTAGACGTCTCCGCCTACGAAGATATCCGGCTCCTTCGTCTGATAAGTGAGGGCATCCGCCACCGGATAGTTGCCGTGCCAGAACTCTACCCGGGATCCTTCCAGCAGATTTCCCCATTCAATGCTCTGCCCCACGGCAAAGATCACATGCTCGCACTCCACGGTCATCAACTCGTCCTCCGCATACTGGGGATCGAACCTTCCGTCCTTGTCAAATACGGACGTACATTTCTGAAATACAACGGCCCATGCCTTTCCATTTTCATCCTTGAGAATTTCCTTCGGACCCCAGCCGTTGTGAATCGCGATTTCCTCCTCCAGCGTCTCCCGGATCTCTTCCTCCGAAGCGGGCATGGTCTCTCTGGATTCCAGGCAGAACATGGCTACATTCTTTCCACCCAGGCGGGAAGCCGTCCTTGCGCAGTCCACCGCCACATTTCCGCCGCCCACCACGACAACGCGCCCGTTGAGCTTCTGCCCGTGGTTCTCCGATGCATGGCGCAGGAAGCGTACGGCAATGTCTATGCCCCTGGCGTCTTTGCCCGGAATGTCCGGAATCTTGCCGCCCTGGCATCCGATGGCCAGATAAAATGCCTGATACCCCTGCTCCCGGAGTTCCCCGATGGTGACATCACGGCCGACCTCCACGCCGCACCGGATCTCCACGCCAAGCTCCCGGAGCACCTGGATCTCCGCCTCGATCACATCCTTCTCCAGCTTGTAGGATGGGATCCCATAGGTCATCATCCCGCCGGGGCGCGCATGCTTCTCAAATACTACCGGCCGATAGCCCTTCACCGCCAGATAGTACGCGCAGGACAGACCTGCCGGCCCGGCCCCGATCACCGCGATCTCCTGATCCCACCGTGTCAGGCGGTTGGACGCGATGACCACCGGCGGAACATATCGGGTCTCTTCATGAAGATCCTGCTCGGCAATAAATTTTTTGATATCATCGATCGCCACTGCCTCATCCACGTTCCCCCGGGTACAGGCCATCTCGCAGCGCCGATTGCAGACCCGTCCGCAGACTGCCGGGAATGGATTGTCCTTCTTGATCAGCGCCAGCGCCTCCCGGTACTTTCCTTCCTTCGCCTTGCGGATATAGCCCTGGACCGCGATGTGGGCCGGACAGGCCGCCTTGCAGGGCGATGTGCCGGTCTCGTAGCAGTTGATCCGGTTGTTGTCCCGGTAATCTTCGTCGTATTTGTCCCGGCCCCAGACCAGCCGGTCGGGAAGCTCATGCTTCGGGTACTGTACCTCCCGCCCGTCCTTCGCGCAAAGTTTCTGCCCAAGCTTCACCGCACCTGCCGGACAGTATTCCACGCACTTTCCGCAGGCAACGCATTTATCCCGTTCCACCCTGGCGGTAAACGCGCTGCGGCTCATGTTGGGCGTATTAAAAAGCTGGGACGTCCGAAGCGCGTTGCAGACATTCACATTGCAGTTGCAGATTCCAAAGATTTTATTCTCCCCGTCAATATTCGTGATCTGATGGACAAATCCGTTGTCCTCCGCTTTCCGGAAGATCTCCATGGCCTCCTCGTAGGTGATGTCATGGCCCTTTCCCGTCTCCCGGCAGTAGTCCGCAAAATCCCCCACGCCGATGCACCAGTTCATCTCATCATCCCCACAGCCTTCCCCCAGCACCTCCCGGCTGACACGGCAGGAGCACTGGCCCACGCCGATATGCCCCTCATACTTTTTCAGCCAGTAGGAAATGTGTTCCAGGTCGATGGTCCCGTTTTCCATGGAGATCGCTTTTTCCACCGGGATCACATGCATCCCGATTCCGGCCCCTCCCGGCGGGACCATGTGGGTAATACCGTCCAGCGGAATGAAGGTCATACGCTCGAAAAAGCTGGCCAGCGCCGGATGCTCTTTCAGACGCTTGTTCCCCTCCGGCGTCTCTTCCATGTTAAAGAGCTCCGCGGAGCCGGGCACGAACATGGGCAGGCAGTACCTGCGGTCCGTGGGTCCCGGTATGGCCCCGTTGTGGTCATAATTGTTGCCGTAATCATATTCCAGAAGCCCGATGTAGCTCATCTCATCCAGCACCTTCTGGAAATGGGCCTTCTGATGCTCCTCAATCTTGTTCATTTTCCAGAGCTCTTCGATCTTGTAGTGACGGCGCACCTTCATCTTCAGCGCAATATCTGCCATCTCCTCGGTCACGATCTCGGCCAGCCCCCAATACTCCGGGTCGTTTACCGTGACCCCCTTCAGCTTATGCGCTGCCACGTCCGTAATCTTTTTCCCCAGCTTTAAGATCTTTTCACTGGGTCTCTTATCCCCCATATGCGGCGGGATGACCGCTTTACTCATTTCCGGCATCGTTTCGTCTCCTTTCTTTCCTTTTCACAGCCTTCACGCGCCCCGGTGGGAATCTCCGTTGGGCCGCACCCTGCAGGCACATCCTGTCACTCAGGCGCCGCGGCTTTCAGCTTCGGATATTTCCGGTTCCAAAGCGCAGCTCCTTCATCCCTTCTACTTCATCGCAGATCTGTTTCAGACTGCAGGCTTTGCAGTCCTTCGTCAGATTCTTAAAAATGTGGTCGATCGCTTTTGTGATCTGTTCGGATTTTTTCACCATCCCTTCCAGCTCCCTGTACGGGAAATCCGGCAGGGTCATGAAGATCGCAGCCGCAAAGCGGCATCATTCACTCTTCCCGCTTCATCCTCGGCAGATTCCAGCGGTAATGCGCCGCCAAAAAACGGATCACCACCACCAGCGCGGAGGATACGACCATGGCCGGAATCTGTCCGAAGCCGCGGTAGATCCAGACACAGCTCAGGGCACCTGCCACAGACGCGCAGGCATAGATATGCTTTACAAAGATATAAGGCGGCATGCCCGCCATTATGTCGCGCAGAAGTCCGCCGCCAACTCCTGTCAGAGTCCCCAGAAATGTCAGAAGGAATGTATTTTCCAGATAGCCCTGGCTGATCCCGGTGGTCACGCCCACCACGGTAAATATCCCAAGCCCTACAGAGTCCATCACCAGCATGGCCCTGTCATACAGTTCTCCCGGCTTTCCCTGGAGCACATTTCTCTTAAAGTAAAGCGCCAGAAATACCGCCAGGGCCGTAAAGACCGCGACCAGCACATAGACCGGCCGGATCAGCGCCCCCGGCACATTTCCCAGGATCATATCCCGTGTCATTCCTCCGCCTACGGCCGTGACCACGCCCAGCACGCATACTCCGAAAATATCCATCCCGCAGTTGATCCCCACCATGGCTCCAGATGCCGCAAATGCAACGGTTCCGATCAGCTCCATGCAAAATACGATCAATGTCTGAATATCGTCCACCCAAAACCTCCATTTTCTGCTTTGCAGAATAGATTTGAAACTCTTTTACAGTCCCTACGCCCAGTACATTTCTCCCGGCTTGTCAAAGATGATGATCTGCTTTAACGCATCCACTGTCTTGGTCAGCCCCTCGTTCTGGCTCATCAGCCCGTCCTCGTGTTCAATGCTGATCACATGGTCATAGCCCGTGAGACGCAGCTGTGAGATGATATTTTTCCAATATCCCAGATCATTTCCATAGCCGATGGAACGGAAGGTCCAGGAGCGCTTCTGCAGATCATGATAATTCCCGGTGTCCAAAACACCGTTAATCCGGCAGTTGTAGGGATTGATCTGAGTGTCCTTTGCATGGAAATGGAAGATTGCGTTCTCTTCTCCCAGCACCCGGATAACCTCCGCCGGATCCATCTGCTGCCAGATCAGGTGGCTGGGATCCAGGTTCGCCCCGATCTCCGGTCCCACCTCACGGCGGAGACGGAGCAGCGAGCTTGTGTTGTATACACAGAAGCCCGGATGCAATTCCAGCGCGATCTTGTCCACGCCGTGCTCCTTCGCGAATGCCGCCTTTTGCTTCCAGTATGGGATCAGAACCTTCTCCCACTGCCACGCAAGGATCTCACCGAAATCATCCGGCCAGGAACAGGTGACCCAGTTGGGCATCTTCGATCCGTCGTCCGCCCCGGGGCAACCGGAAAAGGTATTCAGGATTGATACGCCCAGCTTTTCACAGAGCAGGATCGCGTCGGTCAGGTCATCGTCGAACTGCTTTGCTTTCTCCGGATCCGGATGAACCGGGTTGCCGTGGCAGCTCAGACCGCTGATCTCCAGATGATGCCGGGCCAGCACGTCCAGAAATTCTTTCCGTTTTTCGTCATCGCCAAGCAGCACCTTCGGGTTGCAGTGCTCCTTGCCCGGGAAACCTCCGCATCCGATCTCCATCATCTGTACGCCCAGGCCCTCCAGGTAAGCGCAGGCCTCCTCAAAGGTTTTATTTTTTAATACTGGATTAAATACGCCTAATTTCATTGCTTCACATTCCTTTCTCTACTGATTTTGAAGTCGGGGAAATCGTATCTGCTGATACTTTTACTGCAGATCCCGATCTTCAGTCCTTCTGTTAGTATAGCAACTTTGGGTTGATGTTTCAATGGTATTTATTGATGCTGTGTACACCCGGTCAGGGCGCGTTACTGTTCACAGGGTGTCGCGCACTTGCTGCACGATTTGGCGAATTTTGGCGAAATATGGAAAGATTTGTTGAAAGATTTCGATTTTATTTTTCATATGCCCATGATAGAATAGTCTTATGGGAACAGGTTGATAAAAGACGGAACGGCCGTCAATATACATCCAAACAGAAGCAGTTATATTTACCCCTTGATCACTCTTTAGGTAAGTGCTTGCTCAGAAAATTGGGTTCTTATTATTTTCCGCCACTACAAGTACAATCGCATTATGATACTTCTAAAGAGAGGGATAGCTGCCTGTTGAAGCACTGCTGTCCCTCTTTTACTCATATACATAGGAAGCAGTCCATGCTTTCTGCCTGTTTGCCTCGGAATTGGATACTGTCACTTTAATTCAGTCTCTTTTTACTTTGCCTACAGCAGAAAGGAAGCGAACAAATGCTTAAAAAAGACCAAATCGCACAGGAGCTCATTTCCATCATTACAGAAGATAGCACCATTGAAGAAATAAAAGAAACCCTGAAATTATGCATGGACAGCCTGAAAAGCACCACGCTGCACAATCTTCTTTCCGAAGACAGGGAATACCAGCTCTGCCAGCTGAATTACCTTCAGGCATACAGGCGCTACCAAAAGACCGACTTTACAGAATCCCAGCGGGACCTTGTAGATACCGTCCTGGCCCGAAAAGATGAGCGGGACCTGGAACATACTACCCTTGCGTATATGGCCGGACTTCTCGACAGCTACCGCATCTTAAAAAATTTCGGTCTGACAGCAGAGTGATCCTTACTCCGTTCCATTGCCGCAGCCTTTGTACATTTTTATTTCAACAGTCCATACACAATACAGGCAGGATCCAAGTCCTGCCTGTAACTCTTTCAAGGCGCCGTGAACAGCCGTCAGTCATTTCTTCCATTCCTCCACCTGCCCCCGCAGCCAGTCCGCCCAGGCGTCCATCCCTTCTCCTGTCTTCGCGCAGATGGGGATCACCTTTGCTTCCGGATTTCGCATGTGTACATATTCCACACATTTCTCCATATCGAAATCAAAATAGGGCAGCACATCAATCTTGTTCACCAGCACCACATCGCACACCTGGAAC
>ERZ777306.3853-NODE-3853-length-14800-cov-4.676772_pt1 | contig 14800 bp, 9 predicted proteins | sample MGYA00374966_ERZ777306 | MGnify/ENA primary metagenome ERZ777306 (study PRJEB29329, sample SAMN06343882) | mouse gut metagenome | isolation source: Mouse cecum | place: Austria: Vienna | collected 2014-11-15 ...
AACCGGAAGAAGAACTGCGTCGAAGTGACACTTTCAACCCAGGGGGATGCTCCTATAAGATATACTCTTGACGGCAGTGAGCCTGACGTTGATTCCAAACTTTACACCGGCCCTATTGACATATATGAAGGATGCACTCTGAAAGCCATTGTAATCAGGGGAAATATGAAGACCAGGACATACGTTCAGGAGTTTGTGCAGAACAAGGCTATGGGAAGACCGGTAACCTTGAATTCCGAGCCGCTTCCGAAGTACAGGTACGGTGCTCCATGGTCACTGGTGGATGGAGTCCGCGGTACATTCTCGTACGCCACAGGCCTGTGGGTCGGATGGTTCGGCACACCTGTCGATGTGACGATCGAGATGGACGGCAAGACTCCGTATTCAAGCGTGACACTCGGAACAATGGTACAGAAAGGCGAGGACATTTTCAATCCTCTTGATGTGGTCGTACAGATTTCTGATGACAATGTGATATTCATGGAGGCGGGACGTATCGTGATGGAGGCTGAGGGTCCGAATGACCCTGACGGACTCAAGGAATATACGGTGGATTTCCCTGAGACTTCTGCCAGATATATCAGGGTGACTTCCACGACTCTTCCTTCCATTCCAGACTGGCACGGTGCCAGGGGACGTAAAGGATTCACCTTCGCGGATGAAATCATCGTAAGATAGACTTGAGAATTTGCAGAATAAAAAATCCGGGATGCTCAGATGCGTCCCGGATTTTTTATTCTGAAGGCTATTTGCGTATTCTGACTTTGCCTACTCCTTCAAATGTCATCTTTACAGGCTTGATGAAGCCATCCTCGTCGAATTCCATCTTGTCTATGCAGACATGTCTGTGGTTGAAGTGAGTATGTCCGAGTGGTCTGCGGTGATATACTATATAATATTCGTCGCGTCCAGGGACTTTGATTACAGAGTGGTGGCCTGCTCCTGTAGCTACGTCGGGATCCTGCTGAAGGATTTTGCCTATACGTTCAAACGGTCCGAAAGGAGAGTCCGCGATTGCGTATGCCACAGAATAGTGCGGGCCTCCCCAGCCTCCCTCGCTCCACATGAAATAGTATTTTCCGTTGCGTTTGAACATAAAAGGTCCTTCGACATAGTTCTCTGGGGTCACTTCCTTGTATTTGTCGCCGTCATCGAATGTGCTTATGCTCAGAAGGTCATCAGACATTTTGACCATATTGCAATGCCCCCATCCTCCATAGTACATATAATGAGTGCCGTCGTCATCACGGAACACGAACTGGTCGATCGGCTGTGCGCCTCCGATTATCTCTCCGATAAGCGGTCTGCCCAATGCGTCCTTGTACGGACCTTCAGGCCTGTCGGCCACTGCTACTCCGATACCTCCTGTCTGTGAATTGTTCTGTATGTCGTTGGCTCCGAAAAACAGATAATATTTACCATTGTGCTCAAGTATGGCCGGTGCCCACATAGCATATTCCGCCCACGAGACATTTTCCGCTGTAAGGACTTTGGGGTGTTTGGTCCAGTGCACAAGGTCCTTGGATGAAAAGGCGTCAAAATATGTCTGGATGTTGTATGTCTGGTTGATTGCAGCTGTCTTGTGTGTCGGATATTCAGGCATTTCCTCTCCCGGGGCGGCATAAAGGTCCGAGAGGGTAGGGAATATCCAGAATTCATCGCCGAATACAGCTCCTTCCGGGTCTGCATACCATCCCGGGAATACGGGATTTCCTGATGTCTTCCTGCTGTCCGTGCATCCGTATGCCGCCATAATGACCATCGAGGCGGCAATGGCATTAAAAATTGTTTTTCTAACCATCATAGTGTGATTTTGTAGTGGATAAGTTTTTGACCCTGCAAAGTTAAAACATTCCTTTGAGTCTCCATCGGGAACAAAACAAAAGAGGACGACTTTTTAGCCGTCCTCTCATCAAGCCCGAAGCCTTGATTACTTTTATTTACCATCAAAGCGTATGTCGTGCTCCCACCTTCTTACAAGTGAAGATTCGGTCGTAGCATCGTGTCCGTTGCCTGTGATATCCTTGAAAGTGGTGCCTTCACCCTCATCCATAGGCCAGTATGCTATAAGGTCAGGGTTCTTTGCATTTACAGAGAAGTACATATTGTTCTGGATTTCCTGCTGTGTTCTGCCGACTTTCCAGAGTCGTACCTGGCTCATCGCACATTCATTCCTGAAATATTGCCTGCTGCTTGAAATCATATCGAAATGGCTGATATGTACAATCCCGTCTGCAGGATATGTCACTCCTTCACTTATGATAAGCTCACCGTTCCTGTATATGCGCACGGTCTTGTCGCTCTTTGTACATACGATAGCGAGATGATACCAGGTGTCTTTGACGAAATCTCTGGCGGAATCCATTCCGTTGTGTCCGAGAATCTTCGCCTGAAGATAGTTGTAAGGACTGTTGGCGTCACCGAAACGGATATAGATTTCGCATCCTTTCTCTCTGTTTCCTGAGTCAAACAGAGCCTGGTTGTTGATGCTGAATCCGTTCATCCTTACCCATGCCTCGATGGTCCAGTCCTCGGTCTGGATTCCCCAGTCTCCCGCAGGTGCCGCTGTGACCTTCTCGCTTCCGGCCGGCTGCATCACAGGTACGGATACGATAAGAGGTTCAGAAAGGACGTAGACGTAGTGTCCCTGCTGGCTTGATACCGGAATATCACCGCCTCTGACTACATCTCCGAGCTGTACTGCAATGGCGTATGTAGCTCCGTTCGTCTCGAAATCATCGATATGAAGCTGGTAGGAAGCACTTACTGCCCCCGCTGGAATTGTAACGGAAGCATCCTTGGGGAGGAGTCCCTCTTCCACGTGAAGATAGTCTGTTCCTCCGGCACTGTTCAGCTGGTCGAGAATTGCCGGATTGAAATTGACCTTTACTTCCACGTCTTCCGTGGCTTTCTGTGCAAGACGCACCAGTATCGGAAGGTCTACCCCTCCTGATTTCTCCACTGTGCTTGATTTTGTGCCCTGTGCCGCATCTGACAGATAGAGGATGTTGTTTTTCGGCTGATACTCAGCATTGTTGCATCCTGTAAGGAAGAGAGCGGACAGTGCGGATATTATAAAAACAAAACGTTTCATATTAATAGAATTACTTTAATTTATGTTCTGCGGGGATTATTCGTTTTCTGTCTGGTTCTGCCTTTCCCTGTAGATTCTGAAAATATTGGTTATGCCCTGGTTAAGGAATTTCCAGTCATTTGTTCCTTTGTCAAAGTCGAATCCGACACGGTAGAGACCGCAGCCTCCGATTTGCTGATCCATTGCCTGACCATTATAGCTGCCTTTGTATATGTATTTTGACATATTGAGGAATCCTCCTCCGGTTCCGGCGTATGACTCGAAGTTCTCTGTAAGGATTGTTCTCTTGACTGCATCCTCCGCTGTCATTTTACCCTGCTCTATCCAGGTGGAGACTTCTCTTACAACGCCTCCTACTCTTGAGTTGAGCGAGCCTCCGCCGTAAGCCTGAAGTACAAAGTGGTCAATACAATATGACAGCCAATTGTCATCCATTCCGTATCCTATTCCGACAGCGCCGTCCACAAGCAGAAGAAGTCTTTTCTCCGGCATAGGGCGTCCTCCGCGGTCACGGTTAGGATTCATAGCCTCGCGTCCGAACCAGTATGAAAGTTCTTCTATGAAGATTTTCTGCTGTGTCCTGTTGTAATAGAATGGAGTATAGAGGCTTCCTCCAGGGGCGTCCATTCCGTACCCCGGCTCGTAGTCCCAGTCATATCCGTCATACCCTGTTTCAATGCAGGCTTTGTAAAGGTCTTCAACATACCTTCTGATAGCCGGACGCGCTATTTCCTCATCTGTAGTGTTTACTTCCGATGTCGGCTTGTGGAGATATATGTACTCCCCGTTCTCATCATACCAATGAGGGAATCTGCTCTTAGGAAGTCCTTCGCCGGGGAATCTTGAGAAGAAGGTTACCACGACCTTTGTTCCTTTGACTTTCTGTACAGTCTCCATATCGTCTTTCCTTTCAGGGGAGAGGTCGAATTTGGATGTATCCGCACCGTGGAGTCCCCAGTTTGATGCGATAGTGACAGAGTCAGGAAGTCCGCAAAGGCTTGACGCCCCTGTTCTTGATGCTCCGCTCCAGCTGTCGAACCATACGAACACCTGAGGAAGGTCAGGAGTCTGTTTCCATTGTCTGAGGGATTCAAAATACTTCGCATCCTCCTCGGACATTATGACACTGTTGTAGTCGGTCCTGTTTATTGATTCGGGTTCAAGCCAGTCGCTGCATCCTACTGCTCCAAACATAGCGGCTGACAGACCTCCTATCATTAATATCTTGTTCAGTTTCATTGTTCTTTCTGTTAATCAATTAATCCTTTTTTGCCCACCACAGATCAAGGCTTCCTTCATCACGTCCGCCGAAATGGGTGTTGACTGCATTCTTCACATTGGTTGAGTTGTTCTCGTATTCCTGCTGAGGGTAGCGCAGTCTTCTTACCATACGGGTATCGGTTATGGCTCCAAGCTCGGAACCCTGGCTGAGGTTGTTCAACGCTCCCATCATTTCAGGATATCCTGTCCTGCGGAAGTCGCACCACGATTCAAGTCCTATAGGATAGTTTGCGATGTATTTCTGAGTAAGAATCTGTTTGAGATGTTCTTCCTCTGAATTCGCGCTGTTCCAGGATACGGCAGGTGCGTTCTGGATAGAGCCGCTGCCGCTTGCCGGAGTTGACAATCTGTCGGTATAGTTGAATTTTCCGGATGCCGTATTTGAAAGATAGGTCCCGATACTTACGTTCCACTGCTCCATGGACATTCTGATTCCGGACTCATAATAATTGCGTGCCGCTGATTCTCCACCGGAAATCCATCCGCGGAGAGCCGCTTCAGCCATAAGGAAGTATGATTCAGCCGCATAGAATACCGGCATAGGGGAATTCTTTGAGAAATTCGGTTTTGAATAATAATTTGTTGTCGTTACCTTTCCTTTGTTCTCAATTCCCATACGGACACCATTATAGTCGTAGTAGTAGGTTGTCCTTGTCATATAGGCTGGACGGCGGGGATCGCCGTACCCGTTCATATAAGTTGAAAGGGTCGCGTTTACTGTAAGGTCTCCCCATTCGATACCTGCTTTACAGAAAGGATTGTCGCCTGTCGGAAGGAAGGCATTGTCCGAATTCTCAAGAATCATTCCTCCGGCCATAGCCTCTTCCATAGCTGTTCTGGCAAAGTCAGGGAGTACATTGGCTATTCTGACAGCCATACGGAACTTCAGTGAATTGGCATATTTTACCCATTTGCTGAAATCTCCGTTATACATTATGTCATATTCTCCGATAGGAGGGGTATCTGTTGCTGTAGCGACATAGTTTGTCAGCGCAGTGATAGCGTCAGAAAGGTCGTTTATCATCTGGGGATAGAGAGTCTCAAGTGCGTCGTACTCAACTTCAAACTGTCCTCCTCCGATTTTTGAATAAGGAATAGGCCCGAAAGTGTCAGTTACACGGATCATACATCCTGCCCTGAGTATATTTGCCCAGGCATATACAAATCCTGATTTCTGTGTCGACTTCTCTACTTCAAAATAGTTTGAATAGAAAGAGGGGAGAATGTCGGTGAAAGGAGCTCTCATGAACCTGTCACTCGGATTATATGTTCCGATATTCGTCCCGTCCCATATTGTCGGCGCGGTGAAATATCCTCCGAGCTGTCCGAATATGATCTGGTCGATCATCTGGCTCTCGTTTTCCTGCTGAGGGCAGAGAAGGTATGTCATTGCTGGAAACAGGGCACCGATCCTTTCGGTGGGAGTCATCTTGTCCGGATCAAGATCCGTGGGATGCGTGTTAAGGTCCTCGAAATTACCTGTGCAGGCCACTGCCATAAGAGAGCAGACGGCAAATAAACCGAGGCTTTTTATAGTATTGTTTGACTTTAGTCTCATATTCATTGACTGTTTAGAATTGTATTTTGACATTGAAGCCGATATTCCTCAGGCTCGGCTGCATAAAGTTGTCCACTCCTGTGTAGAATGTGCTTGATGCTGAAGGAGCGAGTTCTGGATCGAATGGAGCCTTGCAGTATATCATCCAGAGGTTGTTTGCAACGAAACCGAAAGTGAGGTCGCAGACGTTCTTAAGATATTTCCTGTTGAGGGTATATTCAAGACTGAGCTCCTGAAGGCGTACATTGGTCGCACTGTATACATAGTGGTCTCCTTCACCGCCTCCGGCACCGATAGTCTGCAGGTAGTTGAATGCGGAAACCATAGTGTCACCGAACATTACTCCGCCGGCGTCCCTGAGCCTTGCACTGTATTCAGATACTCCAATACGGTCCAGATATGCCTGGGTGTTGGATACGACGTTGCCGCCGATGCGTGCTGTGATGAGGAAGTTGAGGCGTACTCCTTTGTATGAGAATGAATTTCGCCATCCGAGGTTTGCCTTTGGAAGCAGAGTGCCTATTTTCCTGTATTCTGTATCAGTCATTGAAGGAGCACCATTGTCATTCAGCTCGAAGGCTCCGTAGCGGTCGCGTTTGAAGTCCCTGTGGATGTAGAGGTCACCCATACTTCCGCCTTTTGTCAGGCGTACAAGCGGTGAGTTCGCTCCTCCGAGGCTTGCCTTGTTTACATAAGGCATTTCAATCGGCTCTCCGGTAACGATGTTGGTGACGCCGTCGGCAAGATTGATGATCTTGTTCTGGTTGTGAGATACGGTAAAGTTCGAAGACCAGCCGAAGTCTCCCCAGTTGTTGTCGTAGCTGATGGCAGCCTCGACTCCGGCGTTCTGTACGTTACCAGCCTGGATGTTGACAGCCGTATATCCGGAACCAGATGAAAGAGGTGCCTCGAATGTCTGGTTGAATGTGTTTGAGTGATAGTATGTGAGGTCCAGACCGAGCGTGCCTTCAAAGAACTTCATATTGATACCGGCTTCGTATGACCTTGTCTTCTCCGGCTTGAGGTCATAGTTAGGATACAGGGTCTGTGACTTGTAGGTATCGGTCACTTCGTCATATACATAACGGAGCCTTGTCAGGTAAGGATCGTATGAGTTACCCACAGATGTATACGAGAAACGCAGCTTGAGGAACGGGAACCATGACGGCATATCCACAATTTCGCTGATAAGGCCTGAAATACCTACTGAAGGATAGACAAAAGGCTTGTTGCCGTATGATGAGAATGCAAGTGCGGAATCCCAGTCGCCTCGTATTGTTCCGCTGAGGAAGAGGAAGCTCTTCCAGCTGAGTTCCACGTTGGCGAAGACTGATTGTGTCTGACGTTTTAGACCGTCTGAGTTCACTTTATAGTATCCGTGTCTTGTAAGGTTCTCGATTGTGAACAGGTTTGTCACGTGGTTGAGGTCTCCCGTAAGTGACGCAAGCTCCATTCTCGTATCCTTGATGGAACCTCCGACATTGGCCAACACGTTGAAATCTCCGAATTTCTTGTTGAAGTTGGCTATTACGTCTGCGTAGGTCTGTCGCTCAAGGCGTGTCTCTTCCTGATAGCGTCCCTTCGCACCGGCAAAGTTACCGTTGGTACCGGCATAGTTCTTCTGGGTGAACTTGTTGTCGGAGTTGTCGATGCTTGCGCGTCCCTGGATGTTCAGCCAGTCGGTGATGTTGTACTGGAGACTTGCAGCGATCTTGTATCTGCGCTTGTTGTTCTCGCGGTTCATGCGGTTCATTATCCAATACGGGTTCTGCGCATCTGTTCCGAGCTGTCCGTAAGGCCAGTACTGGATGTTCACTTCCCTTGTCTCATCATAACGTTCGAATACTGAAGCGTCAAGGAAGTCTTCTCCGCGAGGGAACAGGTAGAGTGCAGGGAGCGGGTTGTAATAGTTGCCCTGTGACACCATGTTCTTGTCATTCTGGATGATGTAGTTTGCGCTTACATCAAGGATGAACTTGTCTTTCAGGAAGCTTGTGGTGTTGCGGAACGTAAAGTTGTACCTGTTGTACTCGTTGTTCGGAAGGATGCCGTCCGCGTTTGTAGCAGCGACGGACACGTATGCCTGGTTCTTCTCGTTTCCTGTGGAAAGCGAGAGGGTGTTGGTTACAGTGCTTCCGGTGTTGAAGAAGTCTGCAGGGTTGTATGGAATGCTGTTCTTTTCGTTCCATACGGCTGCGTTGTTCTCGGAACTTTTGTATCTGTCCTGGAACTTAGGCATCATCATAGGATCGCTGAAAGTCGTGTTGTTGCTGTATGTAAGGGTCGTCTTTCCTGCACGTCCCTTCTTGGTTGTGACAAGGACTACACCGTTTGCTCCTTCATAACCGTAAAGGGCTGCAGCAGACGGACCTGTAAGAAGCGAGATGCTTTCTATATCGTCCGGGTTGATGTCGGCGATAGCCTCAGAACCAGGCTGTGTCGTGTATGAACCGTCGCCGCCTGAAACAGGGCGGTTGTACATAGGGACACCGTCAATCACATAGAGTGCATTGTTGTTCTGTGTAATGGATTTTGCACCGCGCATCACGACTTTTACTGCTCCTCCCGGACCTGATGCACTGGAGTTGATCTGTACTCCGGCTGCCTTTCCGGCGAGCGCGTTCATAAAGTTGGTGCTTTTGACAGTCTGGAGTTCTTCTCCTCCTACCTGCTGTACATTGTAGGTCAGTGCCTTTTCCGATCTCTTGATTCCGAGGGCGGTTACGACGACTTCATCAAGTGCTTCAGTAGAAGCTGTCAGTGAGAAATTGATTGTTTTTTGTCCTGTGTAGACAATTTCTGCGGTCTCGTATCCCAGAATGGAAACGACTACGATATCGTTGATTTTAAGACCGGAAAGTTTATAATCGCCGTCAAGTCCTGTCAGAACACCGTCCTGACTGCCTTTTATGATGACGGCTGCGCCGATAACGGGGCCGGCTTCATCAGTTACTATACCGCTGATTTCCCCCCCATCTGGCTGGAAGTCACCTGAGCGTATGCTGCAGGGGACAAAACATTCAATGCTGCCATTATGCATAGCGTAAAGCAACATTTGAACAATGAAAATCTCATTGTTTGATTCATAGATAGTAGTGTTAATTAATAATTAGGTGTTTTATTAAAGCGGCGCAAAGTAACAATTATTTATTTGAATTAGCAAATAACTTTAATTGTTTTACAATTCGGGGGGGGTAAATGAACAATTTTCAGTTGAGCCCCGGGTTGAAATGAAATTTCTCAGGTATGATAAAAAATCATAACTTTGCGGAGAAATCGCAGAGAATGAATTGATTTGACATTTTCTGCTGTTATATTGTATGGAAATGGAGAAAATTCTTATTGTTGATGACGAGGTTGATATAAGGGACATATTGCAGTTCAATCTCGAGAATGCAGGTTATGAGGTGGATGCGGCTTCTTCTGCCGAAGAGGCACTTGAGATGCTTGGACCGTCGCATAGCCTTATTCTTCTTGACGTTATGATGGAGGGTATGTCCGGCTTTCAGATGGCTGAAGTCCTGCGCAATGAAAGGAATGTCCGGATACCTATAATATTCCTTACCGCCAAAAACGCGGAGAGGGACGTGCTGGACGGATTCTCGATAGGAGGTGACGACTATATAGGAAAGCCGTTTTCAATAAATGAGGTGATAGCCCGTATAAAGGCTGTGCTCAGGAGGAGTGCGTCGGTTCCGGAACCTGTGCGTGATGAGATCGTTGCCGGCAGGGTGAGGATCGACACTGTAAAGAAGATGGTATATATTGACGGAAGTCCTGTGATGTTTTCAAAGAAGGAGTTCGAGATCATTCATCTTCTTGCATCACGTGAAGGGCAGATACTGTCACGTGAGAATATCATAGAGGAAATATGGAAGGACGCTCCTTATGTGCTTGACAGGACGGTGGACGTACATATCGCCCGAATACGCGGGAAGCTGGGCGACTGCAAGAATTATCTCACCAACAGATCCGGATACGGGTACTGTTTCCAAACTTCCATATAATGAAAGAATCTTCAAGACAGCTTCTCAATGCCTGCTGCAAAGTGCTTGCGGTATTCACATTCCTTATCGTTTGCGCTTCCGTGTTTGTCGAATACTGCTATGAAGGGGAGCTTGCCCACAGCTTTGTCTTCCTTATGATGGTCGTGGCGCTGTTTTTTGCAGCCCTTGCAGGTGTGTATGCCCTCGCCAGGCATTTTGACAAAGGTGTCACTGACCTTCATTCCCGGATTGACCGGGAAAGGGAGAAGTACCGTGAGATGAAGCAGCAGATGACGAGCAATATCGCCCATGAGCTGAAGACTCCGGTCAGCAGCATAAGAGGGTACCTTGAGACCCTGTCGGCCTGCCACGACCTGCCGGATGAACGCAGGAGGGCTTTTATAGACAGGGCCTATATCCAGTCTATAAGGCTTTCGGACCTTATACGTGACATTGCCCTTATAACCAAGATTGAGGAGACTTCGGCGAGGATATCCCGCGAGAAGGTCAATCTGCGTCTGCTTGTCGAGGAGGTGTTCGAAGAGTTCCGTTCGGGAATAGACTCCAGGGGATGCAATATCGAGAATATGCTTTCTCCGGACCTTGAGGTGTCCGGCAATTATACTTTCCTGTATGCCGTGTTCAGAAATCTCGTGGAGAATAGTCTGAAATATGGCGGAGAGCATATAACGATCCATATAGAATGTGCCGGCTGTGCCGACGGACGCTACTACTTCAAATATTATGATACGGGAAAAGGTGTGACGCGTGAGCATCTTGAACGTATATTCGAGCGGTTCTACAGGGTGTCCGAGGGCCGTACCAGGGATGACGGTGGCTCCGGCCTGGGGCTGTCTATCGTCCGCAACGCCATTGCTTTCCACGGTGGAGACATAATTGCCGACAGACATCACGGAGGCGGGCTGGAGTACAGGTTCACTCTGTCGGAATAGTGTTCCCCTTTATTTGGTTGTTTTACTGAAACATACTACATTTGCACGGTTAATGCTGATAGAGGAATGAAAATTAAAATTTTGATATCAACGTTGTTTTTCGCGTTGATGAGCGTCGGTCTGTTTGCCCAGATGACAGACGATCAGATTATTGACTACGTCAAGAGCGGAGTCGGTTCAGGTAAGGACGAACAGCAGATCGCGAAGGAGCTTCTTGCAAGGGGTGTGTCGCCTGCACAGGTGGAACGCCTGAAGATCCGCTACAACTCGGAAACGCACGGTACCGGAAGCATAGGCGCTGTGAATGCGGAGCGTGTGGACGACAGGACCCGTTCGGATGCAGGCAACAGCGAGGACTATATGTTCCAGAATGTGGATGCTTCAATGGAGGCTCCTGCAGAGGGCACCGGTGTCAAGGTCTATGGACATAACATATTCTCAAACCGCAATCTTACGTTTGAACCAAACGAGAATATGGCTACTCCGGAGAATTATAAGCTCGGTCCCGGGGATGAGATCATAATCGACATCTGGGGAGTGAATGAGGACAATCTGCGTCAGAAGATTTCCCCGGAGGGAAATATTATGGTATCCCAGATCGGTCCTATCTTCTTGAACGGTCTGACTATACGTGAGGCCGAGAATAAGGTCAAAAATCTTTTTGCGCGTAAATATTCAAGCGTATCCGGAGAGAATCCCGGTTCTGAGGTCAGTGTGACGCTGGGACAGATCCGTTCGATAATCGTCAATGTCATGGGTGAGGTCAATGTTCCCGGAACATACAGGCTTTCTTCGTTCTCATCTGTGTTCCACGCTCTTTACTGTGCCGGTGGAGTGACTGAAATCGGCTCTCTGAGAAACATTGATGTGGTAAGGAAAGGCAGGCGCATCGCGGGTCTTGATGTCTATGAATATCTTTTCGGAGGCAAGGATTCGCAGCAGATACGCCTGGAGGAGGGAGATGTCATAATCGTTCCTACGTATGACAGGCTTGTCAGGATCGACGGCAATATCAAACGTCCTATGTATTATGAGATGAAGGACGGGGAGACCCTTGAGCAGCTTGTCGAATATGCCGGAGGATTTTCCGGGAACGCATATTCGGATGAGGTGCGCCTTGTACGCAAGTCGGGACGTGAATTCGAGATATTCAATGTCGTGAAATCAGCATTCGGGCTGTGCCGTCTTGATGACGGGGATGTGGTCAGTGTCGATTCCACGCTTGACCGTTTCGCAAACAGGGTCGAGGTGCGCGGTTCGGTGTTCCGTCCGGGAACATACGCCATCGGCACTGATATGATGACAGTCAAGGAACTCGTGGACCGTGCTGAAGGTCTTACTGAAGATGCGTTTACCGCACGTGCTCTCCTGTTCCGTGAGAAGGATGACCTTTCCCTGGAGATGGTTGCCGTCAATATCGGAGGCATTATGGACGGCTCTGCGGCTGATATCGTCCTGCGACGCAATGACGTGCTGACCATATCAAGCAGGCACGAGCTTGATGACCGCGGAGACATCAACATATACGGTGAGGTTTCTCACCCGGGCACATACGCTTATGCTGAGAATACTACCGTTGAGGATCTGATAATGCAGGCCGGAGGTCTGCTTGAAAGTGCCTCTACGGTAAAGATAGATGTTTCAAGGAGGGTAAAGGATCCAAAGGCTACCAGCGAGACCCAGCAGATGGGCATTGTCCATACTTTCTCTTTCAAAGACGGATTTGTCATTGACGGTGAAGATAATTTCTATCTTGAGCCTTATGATGTGGTAATGGTGCGTAAAAGTCCCTCCTATCATCCTCAACGTGTGATTTCTCTCGAGGGTGAGATCACTTTCCCGGGTACATATACATTGATACGTAAAAACGAGAGACTTTCGGATCTTGTACGCAGGGCTGGGGGAGTGACGTCCGATTCATATCTGAGGGGAGCGAGACTGGTGAGGAAGATGACTGATGATGAGATGGCGATGCGCAATGAGACCATACGTATGGCATCCAGGAACAACGGTGCCGACTCGTTGTCTGTGACTATGCTCCAGTCGGGAAGCACGTACACCGTAGGTATTGAACTTGACAAGGCGATTGCAAATCCGGGATCGAACTATGATATGGTGCTCCGTGAAGGCGACAGGCTGATAATACCGGAGTTCGTAAGTACAGTCACTGTCTCCGGCAATGTCCTGCGTTCCAATACTGTCCTGTATCAGGACGGCAAATCGTACAGGCATTATATCGCCCAGGCGGGAGGTTTCGGCAACCGTGCCAAGAAGAGCAAGGTATATGTCGTATATATGAACGGCACCATCGCCAGGGCTGGCGGGCGCAAGGCCAGGATAGAGCCGGGATGCGAGATCATAGTGCCTTCAAAGAAGGAGGGCAACAATGCCATACTCAGTGAAATACTCGGTGTAGCTACCACAGCCGCTTCCCTCGGTACGATGGCGGCAAGTATAACTAACCTTGTCAAGGTCAAGTAATATTCTGATTGAATTATGAATGAAAATATTGAATATCCGCAGACATCTGAAGATGAAATCGATCTTGTAGAACTTTTCCGCGAGGTATGGAAAGGCAGAAAGCTTATATATGTCTGCTGCGGAATAGCCGTGGTGCTGGCCCTGGTTGTCGGGTTCAGCATTCCGAAAGAGTACACCACCACTGCGACTCTTGCTTCCGAGTCGGCTGACGGCAAGTCTCTCGGCAATCTTGGCGCATTGGCGAGTATGGCCGGCGTGAACCTCGGCAGCAATGGGGGAACTGATGCCGTATTGCCTGAACTTTATCCTGATGTCGTGTCTTCTGTGCCGTTTATGGTGGGACTTTTTGATGTACAGGTTACGTCTCTTGATGGAGATATGCAGACGGATGTCTATAACTATGTCTTTGAAGAGCTGCGTTCTCCGTGGTGGAGTGCGGTGGCAGCGGCTCCGTTCAAGCTTCTCGGATGGTTCATGTCATTGTTCAGGGATGAAGAGCCTTCAGGTGACGGCACGAGAGATCCGTTTCATCTAAATAAAGATGAAATGTCCGTGGTGCGCAGCCTCCGTGACAGGATCAGCGTGTCTGTGGACAAGAAGACTTCTGTAGTGACTATTTCTGTGACTATGCAGGATCCTATGATTTCAGCGACATTGACTGATGTCGTAATGCGCGATCTTCAGGATTATGTGAGTGAATACCGTACAAACAAGGCGCGTCACGACCTTGAGTTCACCCAGTCCCTGTTTGATGAGGCCCAGAGGAACTATTATGCCGCCCAGCAGGCATACGCGGGATATATGGATTCCAACCAGAATATCGCGTTGAGGAGTGCGCGTATAGAACAGGAGCGTCTCCAGAATGAGATGTCTCTCAGTTATAACCTCTACAACCAGATGGCGCAGCAGCTTCAGCTGGCAAAGGCAAAGGTGCAGGAGAGTACGCCGGTATATACTGTACTCCAGCCGGCCATAGTGCCTCTCAAGGCTTCCAAGCCGTCGAAGATGATGATCCTTGTCGGGTTTGTTTTCCTCGCTGCGGCTGGTGCTGCGGCCTGGATACTGTTCGGAAGGAAACTGCTTGCCGGATTCAGGGAGGAGAAATAGAAGATATATTTGAATGATTATATGATGAAAAAGACATTGGCTTTTATTTTTGCGGCTGCCGTTCTGGCCGCCTGCTCAGAGGACAAGGGCATACAGTTCTTCCCTTCTGACAAATTTGAAACGACTGTGGACGGCAAGCAGGTCGGAATCTACACTCTTGAGGCTGGCGACATCGCTATGCAGGTGACTAATTTCGGTGCGCGCGTCGTGGCTCTGTGGACTCCTGACAGAAACGGGAAATATGAGGATATAGTGTTGGGATACAACAATATAAATGACTATGTCGATAATAAGGGAGAGAGATTTCTCGGGGCTGTCGTAGGACCTTATGCAAACAGGA
>ERZ777306.3862-NODE-3862-length-14760-cov-4.258824_pt1 | contig 14760 bp, 22 predicted proteins | sample MGYA00374966_ERZ777306 | MGnify/ENA primary metagenome ERZ777306 (study PRJEB29329, sample SAMN06343882) | mouse gut metagenome | isolation source: Mouse cecum | place: Austria: Vienna | collected 2014-11-15 ...
CCTCATCTGCATAAATCTCGACAAGCTCCCAGTTTGGGTGCTTTATGACAAATTCCTCGTAATACTTCTTCTGAAGCTCATAAGAAGTTGTTTGCTTAATATCATCTGTGGAAACACGGACATAGATGGCCACACGCTGGTGGACATCATCATCGTAGAAATCCGCTTGCTTTTTTTCGGGATAGTAGTCATGTTTGGAAGGGTCCACTGTGACATGTATGCGCCTACGAACTCGCTCCTTCTCTTCTCTGCGTTCGTCACGCCGGTGGTTATCAATCATTCAGCATCTCTCTCCCATCTGCGTCTTCATCCGGCAGGGGCAGCCAATCAGGGGAAGGAAAAAAGGAAGGGTCTTTTAGATCTTCTAGGTAATAGGAGGCCAGGGTGAAGATATCCTCAGATATAAAGTAGATGCCTATCGGGTGCTCGTGTGCCGCCAGTAGACGGGAGCAAAAAGTCAACTCGAACGGCTGGCGAGACACATTGGATACCTTCTGAGTGATGATTAGGTCAATTTTATTATCCATACAGTCGTTTAAAAGACGGTTCCATTCAGGGGATTTACCCATGCTTGGAGCCGTTGAGCCGGTGTCAATATAGAAATCAACAAGAGTCCATTTGGGACACAGGGAGATTGTGTCGATAAACATCTTCTTGTGATAGTCAAGATAATTCTCATAGTTCGTCTGGTTGAAAAAGCGAATGTAGACGCCGATCCGATATGCCTTTTCGGTACTGGGACGCTCACGCCGGATTTCTCTCAACCATGCCCTGTGCCGTTGAATCATCCGTTCATGTTCCGTTAGTGCCCGGATTTCTGAAGCGGAAGTTGGTGCCAGGCCAATTTCGCCCATTTTCTGAAAAATATCCAATTGTTCCATGCCACGACCTCCAGACATAGGGCTGATAATCGCATTGTATCTGCTGGGGCCACAGAAGGCAACAAACCCACGGTCAAGTCGCTGACTGTGGGTTAGAAATTTGAAAAATTGTTGAGGGAAGATGCATTTTTTCCTAGGGGCAAGCAGGATTATTTGTGGAATTAAGAGGTAAAAACAGACCTAGACATTTGGTTGGATGTATGATATTGTGAAGTAAACCAAAGAGGAAGGGCGGTAAAAAATGGACGGTGTTCTGTATTTGATCTATGGAAGCGGGACATACGAAAACGATGGTATCGATATTATTGGATATGCCAAGGATGAAGAGACCGCCAAATCAATTTGTAGTCGCTTAGATGAGAGCAACAAGCTCCCGGGATATCGCCACACCTATATGGAGATAGACGATCTGGCAAAGAAAAGCATATGAGTGTGCAAAAAAGCACCCCGTCTCAGCCAATGCTGGACGGGGTGCTTCTTATTTTCCAGATTATTTTTCCTTGGAAGTCTGGGCGTGAAGAGTCTGTTTCACTTGCTGAACGATGGCAAGCAAAGACTCTATCTCTTGGGGAGTACAGTCCTCAACAATTTTCAAGAACTCCCCCTCATAGACAGCTTTTCCCTCGCTTGTGTTAAGGCGAAGAAGATGGTCGGCAGAGACATCAAGAGCCTCTGCAATTTTGATGAAAGTTGGAATGCGCATCACGACTTTCCCGAGTTCGATATTACTAACTCGAGGAAGATCGATGCCTGCCTTGGATGCTAGAGCTGCCTGACTCATACCTTGTGCAATTCTAGTTGCACGGATTCGCTCCCCCAGCCTCTTAGCCTGGGCATCTCCAAGCTTCTCCATGTTAATCATCCTCTCATCGCATATAAGCTATATTGGAAACAGTATATAGCGGAAAGGCAAATTTTGATATAACGCATAAAGCAATTTTATAGCAAATACGCTATAATGGTACCGACTAAATTTTTTAGGAGGTACCATTATGACGCTCAACAACGTGGCCATCGGCAAGAGGATCCAGACCGTCCGAAAGAAGAGAGGGCTCTCACAGTTTACGCTTGCGGGAATTGTGGACCGAAGCCCAGGGTACATAAGCTACATCGAGACGGGGTTTAAGTCCATGAGTCTCGAAACCTTCGTTGCCTTGGCAAATGCCCTCCAGGTGTCCTCGGACGAGTTGCTGGTAGACTGCCTGGAAAATACGGTGAAGGCGTCCAACCACAGCTTCGCCTCTATTCTAGCTGACTGCTCGGAATATGAGCGCCGCGTCCTAGAGGACATCGTCATTGCCTCAAAAGCCTCGCTGAGAGCGAACAGGGGTTATGTCCGTACCCGCAGGTAGTTGCCTTTCGCACATATCTCACAGTATTTGCCGCAATTGTTCGTTCCATATGAATATCGACTATTCCCGCTAACCTTGGTATGTTTGTGAATGACAAAAGGCCAGGGCGATAAGTCATACCCTGAAAGCTGGCTCCAGTATACATTGGAGACGTGAAAAGGCAAGAAACCCACAGTCAGATACTTGACTGATGGTTTAGGACTCCACCCCTAGCATGTCCTCAGAGGTTTTTTATATGATTTTGGATTTTTCGATATGATTTTGAAAACGTCCTTTTATTGGACATTCAATATGCTACAATGGCTTCCACAGGAAGGTGAAAATATGATTTATTACACTGGTGATATTCATGGTCGCCCCCAAGGGCTCCAGGAATACTTCGAAAAACACAAGCCCTCCGCAGATGACATCCTTGTGATCCTTGGCGATGTCGGAGCCAACTTCTATGGCAATAAGACAGACAAGAAGGTTAAAAGGGTTCTTGATAGCCTTGGCCTGACAGTCTTCTGCATCCATGGAAACCACGAAATGAGACCGGCCAGCATCCCGACCTACCAACAAAAGGAGTGGAACGGCGGCTTGGTCTGGTTTGAACCTGAGTTTCCAAACCTCCTCTTTGCAAAAGATGGCGAGATATTTACCATGGAGGGGATCCGTCACCTGGTTATTGGCGGCGCCTACAGTGTGGACAAGTTCTATCGAATTGCAAGGGGTGTCGGCTGGTGGGAGGACGAGCAGCCCTCCCCGGAAATCAAGGCTTATGTGGAGCAGCAGGTGGCAAGCAACACCTTCGACATCATTCTCTCCCATACCTGCCCGGCTAAATTTAAGCCTGTAGAAGCCTTCCTTCCGGGCATCGACCAAAGTACAGTGGATGACAGCACAGAGGAATGGCTAGACAAAATCGAAGAGATGGCCACCTATAAGCTCTGGCTGTGTGGCCACTGGCATATCGACAAACGTGTGGGAAAGATGTGCTTCTACTACCATACCTTCGTTGAAAGTGAAGAGATCAAAGGGGAACTCCGAGTCTGCAAGTGAGGATGTGCTGAACAATGGAGATTGAAGTGGATGAGGAGTGCAAAACAGTCGATTTCTGGCTGACTCGCCATGAGGGACAAAGCGGCCATATTATCCAGAGTCTGCCCCCGCTGTTTGGGCGGCTGAAGGAGCAGGGATACCTTTCAGTGGTATTCCTGTCCGGCAAGGAATCGCTGGTAGAGCTGACTTCTGACTTGCTCAGACGAAACCTTATTTCACACACTCCAGAGGAGGAACACTCAAATGACCTACGTTCTGTCCGACATCCACGGCAACATGAGGAGATTTCACTCCATCCTTCGCCAAATCGACCTCAAGAGTGAGGACACTCTCTACATCCTTGGCGATGTGATCGACCGGCATCCTCACGGCATCAAGATCCTTCGGGAAATCATGGCAATGCCCAATGCCAAAATGCTTCTGGGCAACCACGAATATATGATGCTTCGAGCCATTGGCGAGCCTTATGATGGCCCAGAGGATATACGGGATCGAGAACCCGATGAACTTCTACGACTGTGGTATAGAAACGGAGGGGATGCCACACATCACTTCTGGAAGCATACCCGCCTTGTGGTTCGGGCCGAGATCCTTGACTATCTGAAGTCGCTGCCACTCAATATTGATGTTGTCGTAGGTGGAATCCCTTACAAACTGGTACATGCGGCTGCTCTTGACCGCTATGAGGAATATGTCCCAGAAGGGCACGACCAAGAGACGCAGACCCATTTCGCAGTGTGGAACCGAGAAGCCTCACTGGACTATGCTCGACTGGATGGATATACCTTGGTATTTGGCCATACCCCCACATGCCACATCACACTGGATGATCCAATGTGCATTTGGCGTGAGGGGAGACGAATTGGTATCGACTGTGGGGCCGGGTGGCCAGACGAGCAGAAAATCTCTTGGATGATGCCTACCAACGGTCGGTTGGCTTGCCTGCGACTTGAAGACATGAAAGAGTTTTACTCGGAGGAGCCGGGACTAGAGCTCATATAACGAGGTGCCCTGACGTGACAAAGCTATATACCCCCCCAAGTGGAACGCTATGCCCATAGACTTGGGCGTTTCAATTATATGGGGGCATGGCGCAACTCCGGCCTGATGGCATATGGGATGGTGACTAGCGTGAAAAAATCTGACGAACTCGGCCCAAGGAGTATAGCGATGATGGAGTTTGCCGCTGAAATGCTATGGCTTCTTTACTACAACAACTGCGCCTATAAGCAGGGCGTGATTTCTGAACAGATATACCGACGCATGGATTTGGCAATCAGAACACGGAAGCAAACATGGAAAGAGGTGAAGGACAGTTGATCAGTCGTAAGTTGTTCGTAGATACCCTTGTGGGCATCAAAAAGGAATTCGAGAATCGAGACAATGCAGAGAAAGAGCTGGAAAAGCTGGGCATGAGGTTTAACATCGATAGGACGCCCTTCTTGGAATCCATGTTGGAGATTCTCAAAGAAATCGTGCCAGACCCCTACGATTACATCGGCTGGTGGCTCTACGATGCAAGCGACTACTGCGTGTCCTGGGAAGAGGACGGGCAGAAAATCGAGAAAGACCTGCAGGATCCCAATGACCTCTATGATTTTCTGCTAGACGGGGCGGTCAAGACTACGGACGTAGAGGCATTGCTTGCCGATGTCCCGGCCAAGGAGTATGACTTAGTTCCCCAGAAGATAATCGAGCAGACGGATTTCCTACGGTACATGGACGCTGTGCTGAACTACCTTGAAACCCATGACATCGTCATCCAAATCGCTCAAGAGGGCGTGGGGAAGTATGTCGTGATGGGAGTGAAGCTATACCATCAGCTCTTCGAAGGGCTGAAGCGCCCGAAACTAGGGAATGAGGATAACATGATCACTGTGGAGATCCAGATCGACCCAGAGTTGGAGTGTAGAGCAAGACAGGCTTTCGAAGGAACAGGGTTTACCTTAGAACAGGTCTGTGAGATGTTCATTGTATGGTGTGCCCACTACCCCAAAGATGCCTCGAAATGGATTGAAGGGGCCAAGAAAAGGCAGGAGGAGAGAGAAAAAACTTCTGCCGAGGGTGAGCAGGAGCCGGATTAACCCTTTTTCAAGCACGACTTCAATGACAGTAATCTCATTCCGTTGTAGAATGGGGCCATCAAAGACAAGGAGGACATCGACATGAATCTGAAAGAGGCGTTTCGCTACCAGAATGCGATCCAGAGCATGCTTTCGAGTACCCTCGCAGAGCTGCAGGACCGCTCCAACATCCTGAAAGTCTCGACCACCCACTTCCGCAGCAAGGTCAGATCTGATGACCAGGATGTCACAATCGAGGACAATGCCAACAGCGAGTATGCTGGTAAGGCCAACCTTCTAGTTGAATTTGCCTCCATGCTCTTGGCGGAGAAGGAGAAGCTTACCAAAGCCATCCATACGGCGAAGATTTCGCTGGAAGTGGACATGGATGGTGAGGTGGCTCTCAACCAGGAGCGTCAGCGGTTTGCTTCTACGCTTCGTGCCATGACCGGCTATAAAAGCAGTGAGGTAATTCTCCCCAACGGCGGGAGCGGGTTCTGCTTTAATGGTGAGGGAAACCAGGTTGCCTATCACTGCGAGGCCAAGAGGGTCACGACCATTGACTTCGACCGGAATAAGGTTCGAGCCTTGGCTGCCGAGCTGGGCAAGAAATCCGATGGAATCTCTGCCGAGCTGGACAAGTGCATGGTCAATACTGAGGTGAGCTATGAGGCGCCCTTCGATGTGAACGACAACTTCGATGCGGTGTTTTCCAAGTTCATTGAGAATCGGGCCAAGGACTAAAAAACCCTGTGCCCATTTTGGGCGCAGGGGCCATGGCAGAATGGAGAGCGCGCAAGGGCCGGTTCAGGTGCAGATGAACTATAAGGCTGCACAAACCCCAGCACCTCCGGATAAGCATCTGCTAAATGCTTGATTGAGCTTGAAAACTCAAATAAAAGATATGTCAGCTGCTTCGTCCAGTGCTACACGTCCGAGCCAATCTCTCTCCATCCGCAAGACTTTCTTTCGACTTAGCCCTTCATCGCTTCACAAACACTTTCTGCCCTTTGAGGCAACTACACAATTCAGCGAAGTCACAGCCTGTCTGCCATGAGGGAGCCTCTACGGTAACCTTGGGGAAGTATAGGTTGTGGATAAGGGCCTAAGCAACCTCGAAGTTCTGCCATGCCCCTTGCGCCCAAAGATTTTCTCCCCAGGAAATACCTGAGCGGCAAGCCTCAGCCTGCCGCTCAAAAGAAGCGATATGATCGATGCGGTTTGTGGAAACCAGGATCTCATTCATTGGTGCGCCCAAGAGCTCACTTAAAGCGAAGAGGTTATCAACGCTCGGCAAGCTCTGTCCGTGCTGCCACTGGTAGATGGCCTGGGGTGCCTCAAAGCCAAAGAAGCTCTGAAGATCACGGACACTAAGACCACGCATCTGACGCAGTCTGGAAATGTTCGCCCCGGTTGCCTTCGAATCAATGACAGGAAACTGAAGCACAGACATGGCAATCGCCTCCATTCTTAAAAGTAATACCCCGACAAGCGGGATATTACAGGATAACGGATAGGGCTGTAAATTGCAATAGGCTTTGGCAATTTGTAATAAAGATGTAAAAGGAGGCCGTGCCAGTGCTCCAACCCAAGTACTATACCAGATTGCAGAAGTTTTCTTTGTTAAACTGCCACTATATGTTCTTCGACACAGAGGAGTATCTGGCCGATGCTTTGTTCATCCGACATCAGGTCACGGTGAACTTCCAATGTGAGTATGCCGCCCCAGACGGTTCCTACCTGGCTGTCTTTTGTTCTGTAAGAAAGAAAGACGAGGATGAATTTCTGGAGGCCCTGCGTGAACTGCCCGACAAGATGCTTCTCTTTGGCCATACCGACTACCTCCAGGTCAGTACTGCCGTTTTTGATAAACTCAGAGAAGGAAGAAAAGGGTGGGAACCACTAAGTGAGGAAGGTGAACGCAAGCTCTTTCTGCATCGTTACCCCTTCCTCCGGGTCAATGACTCCGAAGCATCACATTTGGATGAGCTACCCGAAGGGTGGAGACGAGCCTTTGGCATGGAGCTCTGCAGGGAAATCAAACAGGCACTGAAAAGGGCCAATGCGCTTGATGAGTACACGGTGCTGCAGACAAAGGAGAAGTTTGGCGCTCTCTGCTGGTATGACTCTGGGGCACCGGATGAGGTATCAGAAATCATTGAAAAATACACGGAGATCAGCAAAAGAGTCTGTGTATCCTGTGGCAAACCGGCCACTAGGATTACTACTGGATGGATCTGCCCGTTCTGTGATGAGTGCCTTGACACAGGTCCCGAGGAAGCCAGAAGGCCATCTATGCCAATCGAGAAGTACTATAAAACAGAAACCAAAGACGAAGGGAGGAAGACCTGTGAAGCAACTGGTGCCAGTGAGGAAGCAAAGCAAGAAAGCTCAGCGTAGCTTCTTTGCCCAAAAGCGCGGCTCCTGGATGGGGCTCAATCCAGTCACACGCACTGTGCAGAGCAGGAAAGCGTATGACCGAAACCGAGTTAAGCAGGCAGATCGCCGCACTCCCGAAGAATCAGGTTGACCGGCAACAGCAGAGAACCAAACGCAGTCAGCGAAAATACCAGGGACAGCAAAAGGATGACCGATTGCTCTCCCTGGTAAGGCTTCCCGGATATTTCCCGTATAGAGGATACTTGACCTGCGACGTTAGCACAAAGAGCCTGTTACATACTGGCGTCTACATCAAATACCCAAAATCTAGCAACCGGCAAAGACACCTCAAGCGCCAGTCGGCAAAGAGAGTTCGAAAGAATCCGCTTCATGGAAAGGGGAATCAGTATCGCAAGGTCTTTGATTACAAATGGGAGCTAGATTGAACCGGAGGAATAAACATGGATATACCAGAGGAATTTGTACTCGTTACAATCTTCGATCCCGGCCTCCCCTCGTTCGTCAGCGGCGAGGTTGAGTACCTGGGATCCAAGGCTGTGGCGGGAAGGGTCAACGAGGGTGGAATCCGTGTCCCGAAAAGGCTCGTCTTCAAAGGAAAGAGAGAACAAGTACACCGTCATTGGCAGCACAGCCATGAGAACTGCTGGGGCGTCCCTTATAAGCTTAAAGCAAGCTTGATGAGAGTGGAATGTTACTATTTTAAGCTCGAACGGGAATACGTTCGGGCCATTCAGTTTAACTTCCACGGGCTCAAATATCTCAGTGATGCATCAAAGCAATGGGAACCCATCAACGCAGAAGATTGCTGGGGAAACGATGGCGTTCTGGCTGGGGATGAACCCGGCGACATCTACAATGCATTGCTGATGATAGATCGGCGCTTCAAAATGCTTGCAGACGTCAAAGCAGATATGGCAGACCCCCAACCATTCGACTACAAGCAATTCTTTAACGAGGTGTTCGCTGATGGATGAGAAACGAGTATCTAAGCATCCTGCCTTTTTGTCAAAAAAGAGCTGTAGGGACTGAAAATCAGTTCCTACAGCCCTTTGCCATTCCTCCAACAGCCGTCATTTCATCTGTTTTTCTGAAATTTGATACAGATATCCCGACCTTCGATACAGGGGGAGCTGTCTGATACCAGACAATAAAGATAGAAGAGTCCCATTGAAATAACAACCGTTCCGCAAATCATCGCAGTCTGAGTATCTGTGCAGTTAGCGAGAGAGGTAAGAACGCTACTAGGTATCTTTGCTGGGGCTTTACTCATCTTCGGAACCCTCCGCACATTTCACTTCGATATGCTCATCGTTGAAAGCTCCGACAGGATATTCACAAATATGTCCGGAGACAATCATTTCCCTTCCGCAGGAAGTGCATTCGTGGGAGAATGAGAACTCATACATGATCTCCTCACCCATTTGCCGCTCATAGGTGCTAGTCTCGCACTCATCGGTCATGTCCACAACAGTTTTCGCCTTGCAGTAGGGGCAGACCACTATGCGTTTTAAGCTGATATGGTCATGTTCATCGAAGTAGAAAATCTGATCCACCGGGGTGTTAAGCGCATGAGATATGTCCAGCGCGAGTTTGAGCGAGGGATTGTATTTCCCGTTCTCCAGATTGCCGATGGTCTCACGCCGCACATCGACCAGGGCAGCAAGGTCGGCTTGCTGCAACCCCTTCTCTTTACGCAGCTCGTGGAGCCTGGTGTGTAGTGGAGACATCTTAGCTCCCCCTTTCCATCTTGAAGAAGACAGATCCTGCCGTTAACTCGCCAACCCCGACAATTAGGCAGTAACTCTGGCTGAAGTCGAGTTTAACCACTAGAGAATTCACAACAAGCAGTACCGCCGTGGTAGCCATGATTGCAATAAACCCAATCGAGAGGGCCATGCGCAGATGATCTCCCGCCATTTCATCAAACGAGTCACGCTTTGGTAACAACGAGATTGTCGTGGCGATGATGGACAGCCCGAGCAAAATATACTCCAGAACTCCCTCACGTGCCGCCAGGTTGGTGATACGAAGTATGCCAAGCAGAGTCCATAACAGCCCAACTCCCGCATACATAATCGTTATCCCCATGGTTACAGATAGCTTTTTCATAGATGTTCTCCTTTCGACTGTGGTGCATTTCGCTCCTATGTGCGAAATATACCACAAGAAAGAGTGGGTGTCAAGAAAAATGTGCGAAATATCTCTCGCAAATCTCCCTGCGGCTTTTTGTTGACTTTGGTGAATAGCTTTCGGGAAAGAGTTGTGCCATTGTGTTGGAAGCCGACAAGGACGGCAAATCCAAAACAGGAGGAAAAAGCACAATGACAACCGAAAGAGCACAGGAGTTGCAGACAGCCATCACCAAAGAGGCCCTTGCCTTGATGGTCATCCACGGGGACTATGTCTGCACCGCAGCCGAAGCAGATGACATCCACGTCTCGCACTTTGAGAAAGTGATAAAGCTCATAGGTGAGGCGTGGGGGCTTCCCGAGGGGGTGACCACAGCGAACCTGTCCATGCTTGACCAGGAACGGGAAGTGGTTCGCAAGCTCGGTGTCGGGGAAGATGTGGAACACATCATGCCGGAGAACGAACTCCCCATGAATGCAACCGGGATGGAAACCTTAGACAACGTCTGGGGTCTCTTTGAGACTGCTGTCACTGTGGATGACCGGGAGCAGCGCACAGTACTCCTCAATCTGGCCCAGGAACTGGCTGAGTGCCAGAACTTGTTGGACTGGATTGAGAAAAGTCCTGCCGAAAAGGAACTTCCGGAGATTGCGGTGAGCTGAAAAAGGCAATCACAAGGGGCTCCTCAACTGTGAGGAGTCCCTGCCTTTGATAAGCTAAGAATCGCCTCGATTGACAGACAATCAAATTTAGGATACTATTAACGCATAGAAAGGGGAATGGAAATGCAAAGAGCGTGGATATATGGGCGAGACAGTTTGAGTGAAGAATCTCTTGCATCGCAGATAGAGAACCTCAAGCGATTTGCAGAGACCAAGCAAATGAAGGTTGTAGGAACAAGCTCTGAAATTTGCCTGGGTCATGGCATTGATCGTGACGGCCTCAACGAAGCCATCCAAATGGTCAAGGATGGAAGAGCTGATAAGCTTCTCATTTGTACGCTCGACCGGATTTCTGATGACGCAGGTGAAATAAAGAAATTTGCCGGACAAATTGAGGATCTCGATGCTGTAACCTTCGCAAGAGAGAAGGACTCCCAAGCGTGGGGGGATATAAAAGATGTCCTCCGAGGAGGAAGCCCGCTACAGTCGGAAATTGGAATGATTTTTAGTATGCTTAGCATGTAAAACGGAAGTTTCTCCTAAGACCCTAAAAATGAACTGTTTGCAAGGTGACAGAGGGGGCGGTGACTGTGGACGATTGTTCTGCATTTGACAGGATGAAAAGGAATGCAGGTTCGGTCATGGAAGCGTTGTGTGAGTCGTTGCGTGATTCTGTTTTAGAGGATCAAGATGCTCTGGCATTGAAGACTGCCAACGAAGAGCGTGAGTACTGTACCATATGTGCTGCCGCGGCGATGATTGAAGCAAAAGTTCCTGACAGCCGGATCGGAGAACTCCTGACCAAGTACTTTCGACTTGATGACAAAGAGGTTGCCCACGCCTTAGGCAAGGGGCATCTTATGGCAGAAAGAAAGAGGTCTAAGAAGACGGCTAAACCCAAGCGATAGCAGAGGGCCGACCTGAAGGCTGTTTGCAGTCCGTTTTATCGTACCGTTTTTGGCAACGCTTTTTGAAACCCTTGCAGTGCAAGGCGTCCAGGACAACTCATCTATATCGTTCGCCAATTACAAAAAGAAAGACACGCCCAGCGTGTCTTTCTTTTTGGGTTCCGGCGGCCAAGGCCGCCTCCACCCTTCGGTATTATGATGTTCGGGGTCGGCGAAGCCGCCCCTGCGCAAATTGGCCGCTGGCCAATTTTACGGCGCAAAAGCGCCGTCTTGCCTGCGGCGGGTCCCTGGTAAAGGCATTTGAATGGAGCTGAATTTGCTTCGTTCTGGCACTACGTACAAAAAATATTTTCCTCTTCTGACAGTATTTGTTGAAAAACGCTTTGGAAGGTGTTAAAATAGGAGACAGCAAAGTGCCGCCAAAGGCGGCCGACGGCGGGCAGCCGCCGAATTTTATCGTAAGGAGAGGATCCCCATGAAAGTTTACAAGACCGCGGATTACGCCGCCATGTCCAAGAAGGCGGCCAACATCATCTGCTCCCTGGTGGTGCTCAAGCCCGACTGTGTGCTGGGGCTGGCCACCGGCTCCAGCCCGGTGGGCACCTACAAGCAGCTCATCGAGTGGAACAAGGAGGGCTATCTGAGCTTCTCCCAGGTCAAGACCGTCAATCTGGACGAGTACCGGGGCCTGCCCATCACCCACGACCAGTCCTACCGCTACTTCATGAACGACAACCTCTTCGACCACGTGGACATCGACAAGTCGGTGACCAATGTGCCCGACGGCATGGCCGCGGACATCGAGGCCGAGTGCAAGCGCTATGACGCGCTGGTGGCCTCTTTGGGCGGTGCGGACCTGCAGCTGCTGGGCATGGGTCACGATGGCCACATTGGCTTCAACGAGCCCTGCGACGAGTTCCCCAACGGCACCCATTTGGTGGACCTGGATCCCATGACCCTGGAGGCCAACGCCCGCTTCTTTGACAACGACCCCAAGAAGGTGCCCACCCAGGCGGTGACCATGGGCATCGGCACCATCATGTCCGCCAAGAAGATCCTGGTTGTGGTGTCCGGCGCGGATAAGGCCGGTATTGTGGCCAAGGCTCTCCTGGGCCCCGTTACCCCCCAGGTGCCCGCCTCCATCCTCCAGTTCCACCCCGACGTGACCATCGTGGCCGACGAGGCCGCGCTGGCAGAGTATATCAAGGAGGGCGGCAAGGTATGCGACTGACCGGCGCGCAGGTCTTTCATCCCCGAAAGGGCTTTGTGCTGGGTGAGGTCTGCGCCGGAAACGGCGTGCTTACTGAGCAGAGCGGGGACAAGGCCGTTGACCTGGCCGGGTGCTATGTGATCCCCGGCCTCATCGATCTCCACTTCCACGGCTGCGTGGGGGAGGATTTCTCCGACGCCACCCCCGACGGTCTCCAGAAGATCGCGGACTACCAACTCTCCCGGGGCATCACCGGCATCTGTCCGGCGGGCATGACCCTGGGGGAGGACACTCTCACCGCCATCTGTGAAAACGCCGCCGCCCACATTGAGGGCAACAAGCCCGGTGCGGAGCTTCTTGGCCTTCATCTGGAGGGGCCGTTCATCTCCATGGCCAAGAAGGGCGCCCAAAACGGTGATTTTGTCCACGACCCCGACGGAGATATGCTGGAGCGGCTCCAGAAGGCCGCTAAGGGCCACGTGAAGCTGGTGACCCTGGCTCCTGAGGGGCCGGGGGCTATCGATTTCATTCGCAAGGCCAATGAGCTGGGAGTGCGGGTGTCCCTGGGGCACACCACCGCCGACTATGACACTGCGACCGCCGCCTACAACGCCGGGGCGCGGCAGGCCACGCACCTCTTTAACGCCATGCCCTCCTTCACCCACAGGGAGCCGGGGGTCATTGGCGCCGCTGCCGACCATGAGGAGGTCATGGCGGAGCTGATCTGCGACGGCGTCCATGTTCACGCCAGCGCGGTGCGCGCCATGTTCCGGCTCTTTGGGCCGAAGCGGATGATCCTCATCTCCGACTCTCTCCGGGCCGCCGGTATGGGAGACGGGGAGTACCCCTTTGGCGGGCAGTATATCGAGGTCCACGGGGCGCGGGCTACTATCCTTGGCCACCCCGAGACCCTGGCCGGGTCGGTGAGCGATCTGATGGGCTGTGTGAAGAAGGCCACCGAGTTTGGCGTCTCCCTCTGGGCCGCCGTCACCGCCGCCTCGGTGAATCCCGCCAAGGCCCTGGGGGTCTATGACCGTCTGGGCAGTTTGGACGCGGGGAAGGACGCCAACTTCGCCGTGCTCAACACCGACTACACCCTCAAGGCCGTGGTGTTCCATGGCCAGGTAGTTTCCGGCGCGCTGTAAGCCGTGCCGCCGAATGCGGCTGGTTGGTTTGTTGGAACAAAAAAGTCCCCCGCCGTCTTATGACGGCGGGGGACTTTCCATTCCAAGCAAAAACAGATCAAACAAAAAATGCTGTGATTACTGGGGAATGACGTTCACGGCGCGGAGCTTACCATTGCCACGGGGATCGGGCTCGGTGTCGAAGGTGACCTTCTGGCCCTCGGCCAAGGTCTTGAAGCCCTCGGTCTGAATGGCGGAGAAGTGGACGAACACGTCCTCGCCGCCCTCGTCGTTGGCGATAAAGCCAAAACCCTTGGTCTCGTTGAACCACTTAACTGTTCCCTGATACATTTCTACGACCTCCAAAAATTTGTTCCGTCTGTAAAACAAAAGGCCCACGCTTCGCAAGTCACGACAATGATGACTTACGTACCGTGAGCCAAGTTGCACATTCAGACTTAACATTAGTATAGCACAGCCCTAAAGCGGTGTCAACGGTAATTTCAATGAAAGACACAATATTTTTCCACGGCAATGCCCACGCCGCCCTCGGAGTTGCGTTCGGTGATAAATTTTGCCGCTGCTTTGGCCTGATCGGTGCCGTTTTCCATGGCAAAGGACCAGCCGGCCCAGGCAAGCATCTCCAGGTCGTTGTCCGCGTCGCCAAAGGCCATGACCTGGGAGGCGTCGAGCCCAAGCTTATCCGCAAGGGCCGCCAGGGCGCGGCCCTTGTTAACGCCGCGGGCGGTGAGCTCCAGGTTGGTCTGGAGCGCGCCGGTGACCTCCAGGGGCCCGGTGGACAACAGCTCGTTTACTACCGCAGCCCGTTTGTCTGCGTCCACATAGAAAATATCGAACTTCTCCGGCTGGGTCTCGGCGGCAAAGAGCTCCATGTCCGGCTGAAGGATCACATGGCGGCGGAACATCTCATAGAAGGAGTCGGAAAGGCAAAACTCCCGCGCCACCTCCAGTTCATCGGACTGCATATA
>ERZ777306.3863-NODE-3863-length-14758-cov-9.428552_pt1 | contig 14758 bp, 17 predicted proteins | sample MGYA00374966_ERZ777306 | MGnify/ENA primary metagenome ERZ777306 (study PRJEB29329, sample SAMN06343882) | mouse gut metagenome | isolation source: Mouse cecum | place: Austria: Vienna | collected 2014-11-15 ...
TTAAGATGCTTCCATTTTATCACAATCCATTCACCTTGTGTAGACACTATCTAAGTCAAACACCGACGGCAGTTGCCTGAGAAAATTTCTTCTAAAATTTGAGCCGCTCTGGAAAATTTTAATTTTTCAGACGTTTCAAAAAACGAAATTTTCTTATGGCAACGCCCAGAAAAATAAGGAGGACGATGATTATGTTAAACCACTGCACAATGATGGGAAGATTGACGAGGAACCCCGAGGTACGGCAGACAAAAGGCGATGAGCCGAAAACGGTTGCGAAGTTCGGGATTGCCGTAGAACGCGATTATACCGTACAGGGCGAGAAGCTTACGGACTTTTTCGAGGTGGAAACCTGGCAGAAAACTGCTGAGTTCGTGGAAAAATACCTGAAAAAAGGCCAGCTTATTGCACTGGACGGTAAGCTGCGCCGTTCCGAATGGACAAAGCCGGAAACAGGCGAGAAACGGTTTTCCTACTACATAGAAGCAAAAAACGTCTATTTTGCGGAAGGCAGGAAAAGCGAACCGGAAAATACCGCAGCGGAGGAGGCACCGAAGGATGACAGCCCTGCTCCAAGCGGCTTTGACCCGTTCGATGATGAAGATGATTTCGACCCGTTTGCGGAGGAATGACGTCAGAAGAAAAAGAGTCTTTTATTTCAAGATACAAAAAGGTATAATAAGAACAGATGGAAACCTGGCTGGCTGCCGGGTTTCCGTCCAATATTTACCTGATGGGAGAAATAGAAATGAAGCCGATTGAAATTTACCATGGAAGCAATACGGCAGTAGAATTTCCAGAGGTTCGGAAAACACGTTATACAAAGGATTTTTCATGGGGATTTTATTGCACAAAAAGTTATGAACAGGCATATAGATGGGCAAACCGCCGGAATGAAGCAGGCGTGGTAAATATATATTCTTATACAGAAGAAGAAAGCCTGAAAATTTTGAAATTTGATAAAATGACAGATGAATGGCTTGATTTCATAGGAAAATGCAGGGCAGGATATATCCATGATTATGATATTGTGGAAGGGCCGATGGCAGATGATACAGTTTGGAACTTTGTAAATGATTTCCTAAATGGTGATATTAGCAGGGAGGTATTTTGGGCATATGCAGAATTTAAGCACCCGACACACCAAATTAGTTTCCATTCCATCAGGGCTTTGGGCTGCCTGCATTTTGAAAGGAGCGAAAATGTTGATGGCTGAAATAAGTAAGGATGATATTTTCTACGTCTGTACGTTGGTTGAATATACCGCCAGAAAGACAAGAAACAGACGGCGGGACGTTGTTGAAGGAATTGGCAGGGAAGGTATTGCCCGCCAGCTGCGTGCGGCAGGAATGAATCATTGCCTGTCACTGGAACAGGTTTCTGATGAGCTGATTGAGGATTTTAACATCTTGAATGGGAATTTTGACACAGTGAGCGAATGCCGGTACGATGTCCCGTCTGCAGCTTCCATTGGAAAAGTCTACCAGCGGCTTGTTCTGGCAACAGAAACAGGAGATATTGCACAAACAATTATGGCTGTATTTACATCGTTTATCAGCGATGAGATTTCGGATTTTAATTCAAATGTGTATTACAGCAATCCGGATTATCTCAGGTGCTGTTATGAGGAAGGCAGATTGCTTGCATGAAAGACATCAGCGTAAAGGAGGCGGGGAACATGAAATGCCCGGCATATACGATAGAAGAAATAAAAGAGCGCATTTCTCCGATTGCGAAGAAATATGGCATTGCGAAAGTATATCTTTTTGGCTCATTCGTCCGAGGGGATTATCATGAAAACAGCGATATCGACTTACGGATAGAAAAAGGACGCCTAAAGGGTTTGTTTGCTTTGGGTGGTTTTTACGAAGAAGTGAAATTGGCTCTGGAAACAGATGTTGACGTGCTGACAACGGGAAGCCTTGAAGCCGGTTTCCTTGAAAAGATAAAGGGGGATGAGGTGCTGTTGTATGCGGAATAATAGAGATATTGATGTCCTAAAGCATATAGTCCGGTACTGCACAGAGGTGGAGCGTACTACGGAAAGGTTTGGCATGTCCTTTGAAACATTTTCAAAGGATTTCGTATATAAAAATGCGGTCGCGCTCTGCATCCTGCAAATTGGAGAGTTAACTGCAAAGCTGACTGTTGAATTTAAGGAAACCTACGCACAGATGCCTTGGAACCAAATAAAAGCCATGAGAAACATTGTTGCGCATGAATATGGCAGCATTGACGCCGAAATTTTATGGGAAACAGTAGAAAATGATATTCCTGCGCTGAAGGAATACTGTGACAAGATCCTCCGGAGTCTTGCATAACTGCAACTGTAAAGGGGAGTGTTAATCTGCTATAATAAAGCTGTAAAAGAGGTAAGCGCATTTCAGGTCAGAGTAAAGGAGGGCATATTTTCGACCGCCTGCAAAAGAGAACCATCGGGCATTGCGCCCGACATAAAAACGGATATAGAAAGACTGTAAAAAAGCGTTTGGGACGTTATTTTGCAGTCTTTTTTTTTGTCGCATGAAGGAGGAATTTTATGAAAGTACAAGCATATATCCATAGCTTGAAAGACAAAGAAAACGGTCACAACGTGCTGGGTGAAGCTGAAATTTTGGAATGTATCGGTGATAACCAGTATCTGGCGGAGTATAATGGAATCCGCTGTACTGCCATCTTCAATTTTTTCACCGGAAGGTACTATGTTGATGATGTGTACGGTATTCGCGGGAAAAGCAAAAACGGAAACCGGCTGCACGAAAATTGTGATGTGTGCCGCAGTTATAATTGATGGAGGAATGGCAGATGAAGAAATGGGACGAAATAATCATAGAAACACTTTCCAGGATAGTTTCGGTTGAAGCTGAAAGCGGTGAAGAAGCCAAAGAAATCGTAGATACTCGGTATGAACAGTGTGAAATAATGCTGAACGCCGATGACCACATTTTAACCGAAATCACGGCAGAACACGAAGGCATTTGTCCGTTGTGCGGAGCCGAGATTACGTACAGCGGCAATAACATTATCGACGATAACGGCGGGATATTCCCGTGGGAATGCCCTGCGTGCGGAGCACACGGCAACGAAAGCTATTCGCGTAAATTCAGCGGGCATCTCTATATCAAGAAAGGAAAAAAATGTACCCATGTTTATGGCAGCTGATTACAAATGTTGATGAGAGGAGCACAGAAAATGAAAACAGCAAATAAATTCCAAATGGAATATATGCAGGCAAAAGCACTTGTGATGGTAATAAATGCCCTTTGTGACGAAAAGGAACAGGAGTATATTTCCAGCCGCAAAATTGTCAATCGTGACGGAAGTACCCCTTCCCACATCCGGGCTTGGGACAGTGACAGTGCTTTTGAAAAGGCAGACGAAGAATTTTCATCTTTGTACGCAGAACTGGTAAAGAAAAAAGCGATTGCCCAAAATGATTTTCAGAAAGCGGAGGGACGCTTAATTGCTTATGGCTTGTCGATTGCCCCGCCAGAAGTATATGAAGAACTCAAAGCCGAGGTAAAGAAAAACAGAGAGGTGCGGCAAATGATTCTTTCGTTTGCATTCCATGTGGACGCTTCTACGGTTCCACCGAAACCCCCTTGCAAAACTGCAACTGTAAAAGAAAGGGTCAGACTGGTATAATGAAAGCGTAAGAGAGGTAAGCGTATTTCAGGTCAGAGTAAATGCGGGGGTTTTGTCCACCGCGGTTATGAAGGAGGCGAGTTTTTTGCTGGCCGCCTGGTAAAGAATCATCAGGCAGTGCGCTTGACACGAAAAAAATATTTTATCAAAGAATCTGTTTTGCATCTCTGAAACGCCGGCTTCACCTGCCTTTCACCGCCATACTTTGGCAATTTTTCTTGAAATACGCATAGTATTTCTGCGGAAAATTTCCTTTGTCTGGCGGCGAAATACGGGTAAATCCAGCATCCCCAAGATGTAAAACAGATTCTAAAGACTGCGAACACTGTGTGCGATACACACTGTCCCGCGGTCTTTTTTTGCACAAAAAGGAGGAGCATCAATGAGTGAAGAAAAAAATTGGAAAGACGAAGAAATACTGGACATTGGCAGCGTGGGCGAAGACGATTTCGACCCGTTTGGCGACGATGATTTTGAACTGGAAATCCAGCAGCACGAAGAAAAGAAAGCAGAAGAAAAAAAGGCAGCAGAGAAGAAGGCAGCGGATAAGAAACCGCCCCAGAAAAAGGACACTGGGAAAGAATCCCCTTCCAACCCGCTGGAGGCTGAGATTTCAGCCGCGGAGGAAAAGGACGCGGAAACCGCACGCGACGGGCTTCTGAATACGGATAAAAACGTGTTCCATTGCCAGCGGTGCAAAAAATCCGGCAACAGCATCACGCTGTATGCGGAGAGGAACGGCATAAGCAATGCGGCGGCATATCGGGAACTGGCGGAGGCGGTGGATTTCAGCCGCCTGCCCGTGCCGGTTTATCACAGGACAGAACCTGAAACGCCCATGAAGCCATTGGAGGAACGGAGCCGGATCTATACGGACTTCCTGCAAATGCTGGAGCTTTCGCCAATGCACAGGCTGGGCCTGCAAAACCGCGGGCTGGACGATAGAATAATTGCTGCCAATCTGTACCGCTCCGCTCCGAAGAAGCATGGCAGGCTGTATAGCAAGGTGATGTATGAGCTTTCCGGCAGGTACGACCTGTCCGGTATGCCGGGTTTCTACCGGCAAAACGGGCAGTGGCATATGGTTTCGTCCGAAGGCTTTTTCATTCCGGTACGCGATGTACAGGGAAGGATACAGGGCTTGCAGGTCAGGCTGGACAACGGCGGGAAACAAAAATATAAGTGGTTTTCCAGTAATGGTTTCCCAAATGGCACAAAATGCGAAGCGTTCCTCCATGTGGTAAACTGGAAATCGGGAATAGAAACCTATATTACTGAGGGCGCACTGAAATCGGACACTGCCCACGCTCTGATGGGAAAGGACGCCTGCTTTATCGCCCTCCCCGGCGTTGGCAGTATGAAGGGGCTGGAACAGATGATACGCAGGCTTGGGATTTCAAGCATAACAGAGGCATTCGATATGGATCAGGAAACCAATCCGGCGGTCAGGGCCTCCGTGCAGAGGTTTTACCAGATGATGGAGGAAATCGGCGTTGCTGCGAAACCCTTGCGATGGAACCCCATGTATAAGGGCATTGACGATATGCTGCTGGCCGGAAAAGGGAGTGATAGGTTGGCAGCGTAAAAATCATTTTCCTAAAAAATATTGACACCATATATGACATCAAATATAATAGACTTAGGAGGGGTTGGAATGTCAAAATGGGAAAAACTATTAGCCCGTATCTGTTCGCTGTCAAAAGATTTGAGATTTGATGAAATGCGGAAAATTTTAGAAAGTTATGGATACCAGATGAATGCACCAAGAGGTGGGAGCAGTCATTATACTTTTAGGAAAGCCGGCTGTTCTCCGATCACATTACCGAAACATGAACCGATAAAAAAGGTCTATGTTGAAATGGTGAAAAAGATTGTAGAGAGGGAGGCAGAGCAAGATGAAAACATTGAATGATTATATGGGCTTACCTTATCGCATGGAAATAGTCGAGGATACAAACGAAGGTGGTTTTGTCGTTTCCTATCCGGATCTTCCGGGCTGCATCTCCTGTGGCGAAACCATAGAAACAGCAGTCGCAAATGCAAAAGACGCGAAAAAAGCATGGCTGGAAGCCGCTCTTGAGGAAGGCATTCGGATTTATGAACCAAACCATTTGGAGGATTATTCAGGACAGTTTAAGCTGCGGCTTCCCCGCAGCCTGCATCGTTCGCTTGCAGAACATTCTAAACAGGAAGGCATCAGTATGAACCAGTACTGTATTTACCTGCTTTCGCGGAATGATGTCTTGCATATAAAAGAAGAATAAAAAATATGAAACCATCGCTAAAGACAGGAACATCTGCCTTGGCGATGGTTTTTTCAGAAAAAATTATTGTGCGGACAACTGCTTATACATCATTCGCTTTCTTTATTTTGCTTATAATCCAGGTAATCAATATATTCCAGCAGCAGCGCAAGGTTTTCAGGGCGGAGTGACGCAATCTTTCCGTCTATTTTTTTGGATCGTTCTTTATCCGAAATAGCTCCCGTTAATATAGAAAACTCTCTTTTGTTCACAGAAAGGCCCAAAAGGTAGTCGGCGGAAACATCGTATAGCTATGCAAGGGCGATGATACAGCTCAGCGGGATTTCCCTTGAACCATTTTCGTATCTGCTGTAATTCTGCGAAGGAATGCCGATCCGTTCAGCAACTTCCTTCCGGTTTATATCCCGGTTTTCTCTTAAATCTTTTAGTTTTTTGCATATGGAGTATTTTTTCATTTCAGCACCCCTTTGGATATATATTACCAAATTGGATTTTTAATTTGGTAATTATGTCCAAAACGGCATAAAAATAGCAATACATACCAAATCGGATTCAATATTTTTTCTGTGAATTATTGACAGATATGGACATATTATTTTATTATAATATATATCTAACGGCACGTTTGAACATATAACTTTATGGGGGGATGCTATGAATAAGAAAAGTATCAGTGAATCGGAATTGAAGGTCATGGAAAAAATTTGGGAAAGTGAGCGTATGCTTACGATTGCAGAGATTGTGGCAGCGTTGAGGGAGGACAGAGAGGAGTGGACATATAACACAGTTGCAATGCTTTTAACGCGGCTGGCTGAAAAAAAATATGTATCGTCAACAAAAAGCACCAAAAGCAGGCTTCTCTATTTCCCGCTTGTTGGCAGGTCAGAGTTTAACCGGAGTGAAGCAAAAAAATTTGTCAGCAAATTCGGCGGCACATTAAAAGATCTGCTTTCCGCTTTTTCGAGCAATCAGCCGCTGAAAAAAGAGGAAATAGAAGAATTGAAAGAGTGGATAAAGAAAATTGATGATTGACAGGGCTTTTATTACGGTATTGTTGCTTTCAATAAGTGGGTTTGTATTTTGCGCTGTTTATATGCCGTTAGAAAATCTGGCTTATCGGTATACATCAGCAAAAACGATGGTTACGGTGAACACAATCGCGCTGTTTTCCTTTGTGCTCCCATTGTATTTGGTCACATCATTTGCAGATGGGAGCGAGGCCGCTTTTAGAACTTACGATACGCTCATTCTTGATAATTCCGGCGGGTATGAGAGTTTCGTTATTGCCGTAAGAGGATTAAATATTACAGAGCATCTGAGCGATTTATGGTTTTTGGGTGTTGTATGCACTTTGTTATACCGCTCCGGAAAGTATTTCTGTTCTTTGTATCATCTTATTTCTAACAAATTTGAAATAGACGATGGTTTATGGGCAGTAGAATTTGAAAAATTGAAGCAGGAGAAGAAAGTGCATCATGTGTTTTTGATCGGCAGCTATCGGCTAACCACGCCTTGTACATTTGGATTAAGAAAAAGATATATTGCTATTCCGGCGGCTATGATAAATTCCTTTGAGAGGGATGAAGTGGAGCTTATCCTCCAGCATGAGTTTTACCATATGGTGCATAAAGACCTGCTGAGGAAATTTTTCATCATGCTGTTAGGTTGTATCCACTGGTTTAACCCCCTGTTTCATTTTTTGAAGGAAAACCTTTTGTACTGGCAGGAGGCAGCCTGTGATGAGGAAATCACAAACAATCTGGATGACGGCGAAAAACGCAGGTATGTCCATCTATTTATTAAAATACTGGAAGTACAGAGCGAAAATGATGAAAGTGAAAAAATTGGATTACACTTTGTTAGAGATGATTTAGGTGACTATAAGAGGAGGCTTGAAAAAATTATGCGTAAATCTGATAAAACAAGGGTGAAAGGGAAAGTTGCAGTAGCTTCTGTTGCCCTGCTGTCTATGTTCTGCGGGAATGTCGTGGCAAAGGCCGCAGATGTGCCTGTAAATCAAATGTTCTCAGAAAATATTGAAATCGTTGAGCTTGGTACAAGAGAAAAAATCAAAGCAACAGATATGGAACTGGATACTCTTTTTGAATATACAGAATCAACAAAAGAAGGAACATTTGTAGAATTTACTGTGTGCAATACTGAGGATACTACATATGAGATTGTTTATAAAAATCCAAAGACAACAGTGACGGCGGTACAAAATCCGATCGATCCACAGCATATACACCAAATGGAAGATTTCGTTTGGAAAGAACATAAGAAAAACAGCGATGGTTCCTGCAAAACGACATAATGCTTGGCTATAAGCATTACAAGTACCGCTTTTGGTAATGTTGCTTTAGCTGCATCAGACGAAAATACAAACATGGATAAACTGGATGTTATTCTGGCGAGCCATAATGTTATGCACTCTGGAAATGAGGCGGAAAACCTTTGGCCAGAAACGATTTCCAATCTCGAGATGGTTCCATTGTATAATCCTGCAGGAGATATAGTGGCATATTATCTCTCTTTTCCAGACCAGTATGCAGTAATCAATAATAACCTTGAAAACCCGGCAGCAATCGAATCTGGCGAAGGGGATAACGATATTATCCGTGAAATATTGGATAATAATACGGATCCTCATATCGTATATAACAATCCATTTGAAATATACGATTCGAACAATAGCGTAACTGCAAGAATCAGCTATGAAGAACTGCCAGATTTGTATGAGTATTATCCTGATCTTTATGAGGAAAATGCAGAATTGGCAGATGCGCATCTGCAAAGAAAATTAGCATTGGAACAGGCAATAGAAAATCTGCCTATGGCATATGATGATGACGACGATTATGGATTTTTGGATACGGTAGATTTACCTTCCGGCAGCGGTTATACCCAGGCAAGTATTCCGAAATCTAATGATACTAGTTGGATGGTTGTTTATGATGATTACAAATCTGCAACTGTGAAAGATCATTGTGGCGCAATAGCGGTTACAAATTTAGCGCTTTACTATTCATTACGAGGATATAGTAATTTAGACCAAGGCGGAAAAGACAAAACGTTTGCCGCCGTCCATAAGATAGTTGGCAATGGGCCAGAAGCTACGATAGCAGGGAATCTAAAAAAATATTTTAGCAGCTGTGGCTATACGGCTAAAACTCGTTCGGCATCCAGCTATAATGCAGTAAAAGATGCTGTACGTTCTGGGCATCCTAGTGCTCTGTTACTTGAGGGAAGTATTAGTAAATGGCATTGGATCCTAGCAGTAGGCTATCGCGAGTATTCTTCAAACGAAAAATACTTCCGCATTATGGACGGCTGGAAAAGACACACGAATAAATTTTACCGGCCGAACTTCGGTTCAAATTGGATATCAGCCACAGAATACTGGGTAGAGTAAAATGAAAAATCTTCTATTGAGAGTTGAACAAAAAAGGGTTGCTTGTATTTTCATTATCTTCGCTTTTTTGTTTGTAACATGGATTTCAAAAGTCTGGCTTGAAAACGTCTATATATTTAATTGGGTTATGCACAATAAATATCTATATATTTGTTCTGCTCTTGCGCTGATACTAATTTTGTTTAATAAAGTATATAGTGCTTACGGAATAACATTCGGCAGTACGATTGGATTATTTATCGGACAACTGCTTGGTGATATAATCCTAGCAATTAATGAAAAAAAACTTGCTTTAGACGCGTATGCCAATTCTTTTTGGAGTTTAACATTACATTATGGTGCATTTATATGGCTTTGCTCTATTCTTTTTTTCTTCATAATTGGGATTTCGCTTGATTGGCGGAAAACAAGGAAAATGGGACAGCAAAAAAACGTCCAATAATGTAACACAAATTCTTTGGATTGCCTCAGTAATGAGGCAATCCAAAGAAAAATAAAATTAGGAGAGTGATAGCATGAAGAAACTTGCAGCAATTTTTACGGCATTTACAATGCTGATTTCGAGTAATTTTACAGTGTTTGCGGTAGAGAATATTTTATCAGATAACACTGTATTAAATACAGAAAACTCCGAAACAGAGAGACCCCTGACTGACGAAAACGCCAACATTTTGGAAAAAACCTCGCCTATGGAAAATGTGTCAATCTCGAAAGAAGAGACGGATATTTCCGAGACTGAGCAGATTTCTTCTAAGGTTGTTCTAGACGACGAGGAATTTGATGAAATAGAAGAAAAAATAAATATGGCTGTTCTAAAACTAAAAGAAGATAAGAAAAATGGTATTGTCCCAAACCAGCTTGTGAAAGATGCTTCTTATGAAAACAACATTGAACCACGAAGACTTGTTTTTGACGAAGTAGAGCCTAACGATACTAAAAGGTCGGCTGACAGAGTTGAGGTAGACTATGCTTGTTATGGAACAATTTCAGATGAAAATGATATAGATTATTATCAGATTGAATTTGATCAATCAGGCTATCTGAGTATTTCACTGAGAGTCCCTGAATTTTGTGACTATGATCTTTACTTTGTGGGCTCAGAAGGAGATATGATTGCATGTAGCGAAAGAGGAAAAGGAAAAAATGAATATATTGACAGATTTGTAACTGCCGGGGTGGAATATTATATACGGATTGAAGCTTTTGGTGGCTATTACGATGAAACCGAAGAGTATCGTATGATTTTTGATTTAGATGATACAATAACTGAAGTTTCATATAGCGTAGGGGTAGATTATACTTCTGCAGGTACTAATGAATTAGTCAACACTATTCAAGAAGCAAGAACAGCATTAAGAGCACTTGATATAATGGGATATAATAGCTATTGGACTGATGTACCTACATATGATAAATTAAATGGTACACTGACAGGAAGGGAATCTGCTCTTGAATCATCAGTTGTAACATTACATGGGCATGGTGGGCCTGGTTTTATGTTTTTTAATCACAAACAAAAAGTTCAAGAAGGGAATCAATATTATTATGTTGTGGTAAGAACAAATGACAATATTTCTCATACGGGTTCTCCCAAATACATAGATCTTGTAGACTTAAATCTTGAAGGTGTAAGGTTAATGCTGTTTTCGGGCTGTATAACAGCAAATACTTTAGCTGATGCCAGCTACGAAAATTTAGCAAAGTATGCCAACACTCATGGCGCTGAAACGACGATTGGTTGGAAGAAAGATAATGTTCCCAGCGAAGGGCTGAGAGTTTGGAATGAGATTTTCATGGAAGGTCTTAAATTTGGCTATGCAGTTGGGGATGCAGCAGATCGTGCAGACAGGCTCTGTATTGAAGAAGAAAATATGTTTGAGGATAGCCTTGCATTTTACTGGAGGATATATGGAAATTACGCAAATGTCTTAAGGTTGAGCGGCCCACGAGAAATTCAAACTTCGTCGAATGATGTCGAAAATATTATGAGTTACTCTGATTCTATTTCTGTGAGTATAGAAGATTCGGATATGACCGCTTTAGAAGATTACATTCAAAATGTGAATCCTTTGTTTAATGCCCAAATATTTAATCGAAAAATTAAAGAGATCGGGGATAACCTTTATAAAGTACAATACAATTTGTACCTAAATAACATTGATTATGGATGTGGATATTCTGTGATAGTTGAAAATAACAATGTTATAAGGATTACACCGTATGGAGATATGTCTGTTTTGAAGATTAAAACTGAACAAGAAATCAACGTTCCAGATACGCAGCTTAAACAAGCACTCGCAGAAGCAAGAGCTGAATTAGAAGATTCCTTGGTAGTAGAGAAACAGACTGTTCGGAAAAAATATCGCAATGGAGTTTATTATTTAGATATTTTAACAGAATATACAGGATCTTGCGAATTGGGCGAGTATCACGGTGCTCAATCTTATGATTACAAAATAGCTTAATACTCTAACGGAAACGAGGGAAATAACATGAGAAATGTTCTGTTTTGTTTTATTGCGATTCTACTAATGACAGTCCAACCTGTATATGCTGACATGCACCATTGTTTTCCAGGAGAATTTATTGTTCTGGAGAATAATCAGTTTCCATGTCGTATAAAAAAAGATTTAACTACTACTTATGATGTTTTTTTAGATATGCAAAAGACAAAGAAACGATTTGTAGAAATAGAGCAACGGAATATCATTTGGAAGGAAAAAGAAATTACATGTGATACCTTTGTTCATGCAGGAATACTTTATGTTCCAGTTCGACAAGTTGCCGAATTTCTGGGTAAAAATGTAGTGTATTCTCCAGAAGAAAAAACAATAACCCTTTTTGATCAGACATGCAAGGAAAATACTAAACAGGGTTTATTTAGATCAGAGCATATAATACCATCAATTATGAAAGAAATTGAGGTAAATAATATTCCGATATTTTATCATAATAAAGAATTGGATGCAAATAAAAAAAACTCTGATGTATATTTTTCTTTTTGCACATTCAGTTATGAAGGAAGGTTATTCATGCCATTAAAAACTTTAGCAAATGCAACCAGTTTGACAAGAGTTTACAAGGATACAGATATATACTTATTGGAGGATTTCCCTCAGATTGAAGGCATTGATACTGGAACAATTTTAACGGGACTTGAAACTAGACGTAAGCCAGATATTAGTGATGAAGTTGTAAAAAAATTTATGATAAAAGCAGCTGGAGACTATTCTGAGCCTGGAACAGCGATAGATGTAGCTGGACAAGCCGTATTTTATTATGGGAAACCTGCTGTTTTAGTCGAAATTGTTTGGCAGCCATGTTATGAACACGAACAAATCATAACAAAACTGCATACAGGCTTTGTTTATGTTTTAGAACAATAGTAAGACAAAAAAGGAGAGCATTCCTTCGTTTCCTACAATGGTGGTTGTTATGTAAGTGTCAAACCTAAGAGCGAATTGACCACTATAATGAAAAACTGCAAGAATCTATATTGTATGACAGAATCTAAAAGATTGTGACATACTCTGATGCACTATGCCATAGTATGGCATAGTGCATCAGATTTTGAGATAGCTTTAGAATGTGGTGGAACGAGTGGAAGGAAAACGCAACATTATCCATCAGCTTCTGGAAGAATACGATATTCAGACAGCCGAAGATATCCAGGACGCTCTGAAAGATCTTCTGGGTGGAACAATCAAAGAAATGATGGAAGCAGAAATGGATGACCATCTTGGATATGAAAAGTCTGAGAGATCCGATAATGATGACTATCGGAATGGTTACAAACGCAAACGTGTAAACAGCAGCTATGGGACTATGGAAATCGAGGTGCCTCAGGATCGGAAATCCACATTCCAGCCTCAGGTCGTAAAAAAACGTCAGAAAGACATTTCGGATATCGATCAGAAAATCATTTCCATGTATGCCAAGGGGATGACCACTAGACAGATTTCTGAAACGATTGAAGATATTTACGGTTTTGAAACTTCGGAAGGATTTATTTCTGATGTGACTGATAAGATTCTTCCTCAGATTGAAGACTGGCAGAACCGACCATTAGATGAGGTATATCCGATTCTTTTTATAGATGCCATACACTATTCTGTTCGGGATAACGGGGTAATCCGAAAACTGGCGGCCTATGTGATTCTGGGAATCAATACAGAAGGCAAGAAAGAAGTTCTTAGCATTCAGGTGGGCGCTAACGAAAGCTCTAAATACTGGCTAGCTGTTCTGAATGAGCTGAAAAACCGGGGCGTAAAAGACATCCTGATTCTTTGTGCCGATGGTCTTACTGGAATGAAAGAAGCCATTGCCGCAGCCTTTCCAAAGACAGAATATTAACGCTGCATCGTCCATCAGGTAAGAAACACTCTGAAGTATGTTCCCGATAAGGACAGGAAAGCCTTCGCAACCGATCTGAAGACCATCTATCAGGCACCAGATGAAAAGAAAGCTCTGGCAGCACTTGAGAGGGTAACTGAAAAATGGACTCCCAAATATCCGAATTCCATGAAACGCTGGAAAGATAACTGGGATGCGATTTCTCCGATTTTCAAATTTTCATCAGACGTCCGTAAGGTCATATACACGACCAATGCCATAGAATCCTTGAATTCCACCTATCGGAGATTAAATAAGCAAAGGAGTGTATTTCCAAGTGATACAGCTCTGCTGAAAGCCCTGTATCTGGCTACATTTGAAGCTACGAAAAGATGGACTACCACCATCCGGAACTGGGGCCAGGTCTACGGCGAACTGAGCATTATGTATGAGGGACGGCTTTCGGAATAAAAAAACAGCTTGGTTAAAACAGGCGGAAAAGCCGCCTGTTATTGACATGCCATCCTTTGGATGGTATATATAAAACAAAGGTGGAATGCCCAAATTTTCAGCATTCCACCAAATCTTATCATAGAAGAATCCTATTTACAGACTTTTCTTCATACCCTCCTTTTTGCCATTCTTGATGCCGCCTTACATATATGGTATATTCTTTATATATCCTGTTTGAAACAGATTTTTGTGTTGGCCGCACTCCGTCTGCATTTTCATTTATGATATTTTTTTCACCTCCAATCCGATATTTTTGTTTTTCCTCATAAAATTTCCCCCTCTCAAGTTAATATTTATAAATATCACTTCAAAAGTGTATTTATCGAAAATTATTGTTAGTGAGTACAGATTTCCTGAGTAAATGCATTTATTTTATCGCCCCGCCATGTTGCACCGCAGATTATACATTCCCTGCCTTTGTAGTATGTAGTTTTGCAGGAACCATCACTATTTTTCTTGTGTTCTTTCCAAACGAAATCTTCCAGTTGATGTGCATGCCGAGAATCTACCGGATTTTGCACTGCCGTTACCGTTGTCTTAGATAGTGTCTACACGTGTTAAGCACGGATAGCAGCCCAAATAGCGATACAAC
>ERZ777306.3866-NODE-3866-length-14755-cov-5.611088_pt1 | contig 14755 bp, 12 predicted proteins | sample MGYA00374966_ERZ777306 | MGnify/ENA primary metagenome ERZ777306 (study PRJEB29329, sample SAMN06343882) | mouse gut metagenome | isolation source: Mouse cecum | place: Austria: Vienna | collected 2014-11-15 ...
CAGGGCCAGGGCTGCCTCCCGCAGACGGGGAGGCAGCGCCGAAACGGCCTGCCGGTAGGGGGTCTTGTCCATCTTACCCACCTGCCTTTCGTTCTGTGCCATCCTATGAGGCCGGCGAGAGGAATATGACAGCAAAAAAGACCCGGGAGCAAATCAGCTCTCCGGATCTCGTCTCGGTACTTTTTCCAGTGTATTCCAATACAGCGTCCCGTCCAGGTACAGCAGTACATAGCTTTTGCAGTCCCCGCGCAGGGTCAGGCGGGAGCCCTCCAGTACATACTGGCCCTCCCAGGCGCTCTCCCGCCGGGTTTTCTCCGGGCCCATGGTGCAGCGGCGCAGAAGGAACCGCCCGTCCGCCCGCAAAATCAGAATGGTCCTTTCACAGCGGCTGTCCCAGCCGTCTAAAATCCAATTTGTGCTCTGATAGGTCCCCGCGACCGTTTTTTCGTCCGGTCTGTTCTCTTTTCCGCAGGCGGACAGAAAAACGGCAAGGACGGCCGCCAGAAAGAGGAGCCGCTTTCCCATGGTGAAGCCCTCGGTTTTCTTGTCGATTTTTTTCAGTATACCACAAACAGGACTTACAGTCAATATTTTTCGGAGTATCAAGAACTTAAAAAGGACATACAATCCCTATAAAATGTTCTGTAGGGGGTGTTCCCATGATTGACATGAAGGCGCTTGGAGCGAATATCCGCCGGGAGCGCAAGCGGCAGCTGCTCACCATCGAGCAGCTGGCGGAAAAAGCGGGCATTACCGACAACTTTTTGGGAAAAATCGAGCGGGGCGACGGGATGCCCAGTCTGCCCACCCTGGACAGCATCGCCTGCGCCCTGGGCGTCAGCATCGACTTTTTGAAGGGCGGCGCGCCCTCCGGCGCCGAGTATCAGTTTATTTCCAGTCTGATGGAGGTCAACGGACTCAGCGAGGAAAACCGGGCCCGGTTTATTGACTTCATCAGCACGAACATAAAATATTTCAAATAAAGTATGTTTTTCCGGACTTTTCCCCATACTACCGCTGAGGTGATTTTTATGAATCAAAGCTTAGAGCACGCCGCCGCCTTCGGGGCCATGCTCCGGGAAAACCCCCAGGCCGCCCATTTTTACGACCACTGCACCCAGGAGCAGCGCAACGCCATTCTCCTTCAGGTGCATATGCTCAACTCCCCGGACAAGCTGAAGGCCTTTGTGGACAACCTGCCCAGCGCGGCGCTGTAAAAAAATCCCCGGAGCGTGTGACACGTTCCGGGGATTTTTCTGTCATTCCCAAAAAACAACAGATCCGTTGTCCCCTTCGGGGACGGCTGCGTCGAGATCCTCAGCGGGAGCATTGTAGTCGCAGTTCAGCCCCGTGGATTCCACGAAGGCGTCCGCCGCCGCCGGGTCCGCCTTGCTCGGGTCCAGAGGCAGGGTGAACAGGGCCTGGGGGCCCTCATAGCCCTCCGCGAAGGAGATGGACCCATCCTCCGGGTTTACGGAGAAAATCTCCCGGCTGGGTGCGCCCCCCTCATAAAAGGCCAGATAGACCGTCCGGTGGGCAAACATATTCAGATCCTGGGTGTCCAGCAGGTAGTAATACACGCCGTCCTGGGAGAAGCCGGAGGCAAACGACCCCAGGGTCCAGTTGTTTACCGCCGAGGGCGAGTAGCCCGCCACCAGGGGGGTGAGGGGGTAACGGATGAAATCAAAGCTCTGCTGCTCAATGGGAGTGCCGTCCAGCCGGCTGAGGGCGACTACCGCATAGGTATGGGACGTGTCCACATCCTGGCTCCAGTCGGTGAGCCCTTCACCGGACACCAGGCCCGTCAGCTGTACGGAGAAATCGCCGGTGTTCACCGTCTGATTCACGGCGATGGCATTGCCGCTTTCAAAGGCCTGGGCCAGAACGGGCTGGTTGTGGTGCTGGGCCACCTGGTCCGGCCGCAGCAGCAGGGCGGCGGCAGATACGGACACCACCAGAAGGGCGGCGGCGGCGGCAAAAACGGCGGGTTTGCGGAAAAATTTCAGTTTCATAGATTTTCTCTCCTTATCTTGGGTTCGGGCGCGCCGGCGCAGCAAATCCTGAGTCCGCTCCTCAAAATCTGCGGAAAAGGAGAGGGTGTCAAACGCCTTACGATAATCGTCTCGGTCCATTACGCTTCCTCCTTCAGCATCTGCCGCAGCCGCTCCCGGCCACGGGCCAGGCGGGTGCCCACCGTGGCGGCGGGCAGGCCCAGCAGTTTTCCGATCTCTTTCATGGAATAGCCCTCATAGTAATGCAGGTGGAGCACCGCGCTGTACTGTTCCGGCAGGCTCTGTACGGCGGAAAGCAGCTCGCGTTCCGGCTCCGGCGCGGCCTGCTCCAGCGCTGCGTCAAGGGGGAGATTCCGCTGTTCCGCCTTACGGCGGATGTCGCTGGCGCGGTGAAGGGTGGTGCGAATCAGCCAGGCCCGTTCGTGTCCGGCGTCCCGGAACGCGGGCCGGGAGGACAGCAGCTTTAAAAACGTCTCCTGCACTGCGTCCTCCGCGTCGGCTGTGGATGGCAGGCGGGTACAGGCCAGCCGCAGCAGCATGGTGCTGTACTCCGTCACAATCCGCCGGATTTCCTCATCGGTACCACATGAAGTCATTCGTGTCACTCCCTTCACCCTTAACACGATTGGGGCAGAGAAAATTTTTCATGCCTGGAGGAAAATATTTTAAAAAAGAGCTTGACTGTTTCAAAAAAACTGGTATAATAGGGTTCGCTGTGAAAAGAGCAACGCAGTCCTCTGTGGAGAGATGGCTGAGCTGGTCGAAGGCGCACGATTGGAAATCGTGTAACGGCTAATACCCGTTCGAGGGTTCGAATCCCTCTCTCTCCGCCATATGAAAACGCCCCACCCATCTCGGGTGGGGTTGTTTTTTCTCCGCCACCGGAACTTTTTGAAAGGGACGTGCCTGATATGAACATTTTAGCCATCGAATCCTCCTGCGACGAGACCGCCGCCGCCGTGGTCCGGGATGGCCGGACCGTGCTGTCCAGCTGCGTGGCCTCTCAGATTGAGATGCACACCATTTACGGCGGCGTGGTGCCGGAAATTGCCTCCCGGAAGCACGTGGAGGCGGTGACCGCCCTGGCGGACCAGGCCGTGGGGCAGGCGGGGCTGTCCCAAAGGGAGCTGGACGCCATCGCCGTCACCTGCGCCCCCGGGCTGATCGGGGCGCTGCTGGTGGGGGTGAACTTCGCCAAGGGGGCCGCCCTAGCCCTGAATCTGCCCCTGATCCCGGTCCACCACGTCCGGGGACACATCGCCGCCAATTACATCACCCACCCGGACCTGGAGCCCCCCTTTACGTGTCTGTGCGTGTCCGGAGGGACCTCCGCCATTGTGGATGTAACATCCTACACGGAGATGACGGTGCTGGGGTCCACCCGGGACGACGCGGCGGGGGAGTGCTTTGACAAGGTGGCCCGGGTGCTGGGGATCGGCTATCCAGGCGGCGGCCCCATGGACCGGCTGAGCCGGGGGGGCGCCCCCCGGAAGTACCCCATGCCCCAGGCACACGTTCAGGGGGCGGAGCTGGACCTGTCCTTTTCAGGGCTGAAAACCGCCGCCCTGAACCTGATTCACAACGCCCAACAGAAGGGAGAGGAGCTGGACCTGCCCTCCTTCGCGGCCAGCTTCGGCCAGGCGGTCAGCGACAGCCTGGTCCCCCGGACCATGCGGGCGGCGGAAAGGCTGGGCTATGGGAAGATTGCCGTAGCCGGGGGCGTGGCCGCCAACGGACGCATCCGACAGGATTTGCAGGCGGCCTGCGCCCGGAGCGGGGACCGGCTCTATCTGCCGGAGCTGTCCCTCTGCGGCGACAACGCCGCCATGATCGGGGCCCAGGGGTTTTATGAATTTCAGGCGGGAAAGCGGGCCGGCTGGGATCTGAACGCCAGCGCCACCCGGGATATTTCTCTGGGATAATGCGTTACGTCAACTGCGTTTTCCACAGGGGATGTGGAAAACCCTGTGGAAAATGTGGATCTTTGCGCCGGCCCATAACTTCCGCGGTTCGTTATGTAAATTATGAGGGGACCGGCGAAATCTAAACGAAATCTGAATCGGATCCCCGTTGACTTTTCTCTCCCGCGGCGCTATGATTGCCAATGTTCGGAATAAAGGAGAGAAGATTTTATGGAGACATATGTAATGTTTCGGGACCTGGCCATCATTTTGGTGGCCGGCAAATATCTGGGCCTGCTGGCCCGAAAGCTCAACGCCCCCCAGGTGGCGGGGGAGATTCTGGCCGGACTGCTGGTGGGGCCGTGTCTGCTGAATCTGGTCCAGCCCTCAGACTTCCTGGCCCAGATGGCGGAGCTGGGCGTGGTGCTGCTGATGTTCGGCGCGGGGCTGGACTCCAACATTGACGAGATTATCAAAAGCGGCCCGGTGGCTCTGCTGGTGGCTCTTATGGGGGTAATTGTCCCCCTGCTGGCCGGAACGGGGCTGTACGCCGCTTTCTACGGAACCGGCGGCGTGGGCAGCGACTCCTTTATGCAGGCGCTGTTTCTGGGCTGCGTGCTGACGGCCACGTCGGTCACCATTACGGTCCAGGCCCTGCGGGAGCTGGGCCATCTGAAAGGGAAGGTGGGTACCACCATTTTGTCCGCCGCCATCATTGACGACGTGCTGGGCATCGTGGTGCTGACCGTCATTACCGGCTTTAAGGACCCCTCCACCTCCATCGGGGACGTGGTGCTGGACACGGCGCTGTTCTTTGTCTTTGCCCTGACCGTGGGCTTTTTGGTGTTTCAGCTCTTTGAGCGCATGGACCTGCGGCACCCCCACACCCGCCGTCTGCCCATTCTGGGGCTGGCCTTCTGCCTGATGATGGCCTATATTGCCGAAGCCCTCTTTGGGGTGGCCGATATCACCGGCGCATATATGGCCGGTCTGGTGCTGTCCAAGCTGAAGGATTCCAGCTACATCGAGCGGCGTCTGGACATCAGCTCCTACACCATTTTCGGCCCGGTATTTTTTGCCTCCGTGGGCCTGAGCACCGACGTAAGCGCCTTTAACGGCTCGATCCTGCTGTTTTCCCTGGCCTTCCTGGCAGTGGGCCTGGCGGCGAAAATCGTGGGCTGCGGCGGGACTGCCCTGCTGTGCCGCTTCACCCCCGGGGATGCCCTGAAGGTGGGGGTAGGCATGATGAACCGGGGAGAGGTGGCCCTGATTGTGGCCCAAAAGGGGCTGGCCGTGGGGCTGATGAACGCGGCCTTTTTCCCGGCGGTGATTATGCTGATTCTGGCCTCCGCCATTTTAACGCCGGTGATCTTGCAGGTGCTCTACAAGCTTCAGCCGGAGGAGCACCCGGACGGGCTGCTTTCCAAATAAAAACTCCGGGGGCCGCGGCCCCCGGAGTTTTTATTACACCAGATACTTGTTGTTGGCCAGTGCCAGCAGGTCCTTTCTGTGGTCCTGAATCCACAGGTCGTAGGTGGTTCCGGCGCTCTGGACCATCTCCCCCAGGTCCGCCAGGAAGCCGGGGATATCCCGCTCCAGAATCACGCCGGCCACGTCGCCGAACTGCTCCCGGCCCTGGCCGTCCGCGCCGCCTACGTGGAGGGTGAAGGCCGGCTGGGGCTTGCCGTCCATGGACTTCACGCCGCCGTGGAACCCCAGGGCTCCAATCTGATGGGTACCGCAGGAGGAGGGACAGCCGGAGATGTGGATCCGGGGCAGCACGCCGTCTGCAAAGCCCTTCTCCCGGGCCATCTCCACCAGCTTCGCCATGAGCCCCTGGGAGTCCCGGGCCCCCACCTGGCAGATGGACGCGCCGATGCAGGCGACGGAGCTCTCAAACAGGGTCCGGGCCCCGCCCTCCGTGGCGGAGAGCACCTGCTCTGCTTCGGCGGCGGTCAGGTTAATAATATAAGCGGTCTCGTCAGGGCTCAGGCGTACCTCAGCCTGGTCCATGTTCCGAATGGTCTCCTCCAGGGCAAGCAGCTGCTCCGGGGCGGGGGAGCCGCCGATGGGGTGCCAGACGACGGCATACAGGCCGGGCTGCTTCTGGGCAATTACCCGGGAATGCTCCAGAGTTCCGGAGCCGGTTTTGGAAATTTCCTGGGGCTCCGGGGCGGTATCCAATCCCCCCGCCGCCAAAAGGACCTCCAGCTTTTCCCCAAACGCCCTGCGGAAGCCGTCCTCCCCCAAGGATTCCTGCATATAGCGGGTACGGGCCTTAGCCCGGTTTTCGTAGTTGCCGTGGGCAATAAACGTATCCACCATGGCCTGGACATAATAGAGAATCTTCTCCGGGTCCACGGACTCGGCCACCTTCAGCCCCATCCGGGGGTTGTTCCCCAGGCCGCCGGCGGCGTATACGTCAAATTTCCCGTCGGGACGGGCCACGAAGCCCAGGTCCCGGAAGGTGGCGTGGGTGGCGTTGGCGGGGGAGTTGGAGAAGCCCACCTTCAGCTTCCGGGGCATTTTGATTTTTCCCAGAAGGGACAACAGATAGTCCGCGGCCTTTTGGGCGCAGGGAAGCACGTCGAAATACTCCCCCTGCTCCACCCCGGACAAGGGGGAGACCATCACGTTACGGGGAAAGTCCCCCCCGCCCCCCAGGACGATGATACCGTGGTCCAGGGCAGCGGGCACCAGAGCGCACACGGCCTCTTCTTTTAAATTGTGGAGCTGGACGGTCTGGCAGGTGGTGAAATGCACTTTGCTGATCTGATGGGTGCGGATGCTGCTGGTGAGAAAAGCTAGCTTATCCTTGGTCAGCCGTCCGCCGGCCAGGCGCAGGCGGAGCATACTGGCCTCCCCGCCCCGTTGGGCATAGCTTCCAAAATAACCGGAAAATCCCTTGTAATCCTTGACGCTGATCTCCTTGGCGTAAAATTTCCGGGTCATTTCCTGAAATGCCCCAATATCCGCCTTCCAATCCTGCTGAGACATGGTGCGTCCCCTCCTCAAACGTAAAAGTTGGTTTTATTATACAAGCTTCCTCCTGCTTGCGCAAGAGGAAGCTTGTATAATTTTGCGGATAATCAGGCGTGGGCCCCTGCGTGGGTCAGGGTATGGGCAGGGGCGCCGGCGGTCTCCCGCCGGGAGGAACCGGCGTTTTGCTGCAGGCCTCTGGCGTTGGCCAGCATCAGCTTGATCCGGTTTTCCTGGTTGATCTTGGTTGCTCCGGGGTCGTAGTCAATGGCCACGATGTTGCTGTAGGGGTAGTCGTCCTTCAGCTTGCGGATCATGCCCTTGCCGACGATGTGGTTGGGCAGGCAGCCGAAGGGCTGGGTGCAGACGATGTTCCCGGTGCCGGAATGGATCAGCTCCAGCATCTCGGCGGTGAGCAGCCAGCCCTCCCCCATCTTGTTGCCGTCCCCCAGATAGCCCCGGACCAGCTCGTGGAGGCGGGAGAAGGGACCCGGGGCCCGGAACCGGTTGGAGCGCTCCAGGGCTTCAATCATGTCCTTCTGGCAGGCCTCGATGTACTTCATAAACGCCTGGCAGGCGGCCTTTTTCACCCACTTGCCCCCGTACAGGTCCACGTCCACCACCCGGTTGTATATCTTGAAAATCATAAAGTCCGTCAGGCCGGGGACCACCGGCTCCACGCCCTCGCTGAGCAAAAACTGCTCCAGGTTGTTGTTGCCCAGGGGGGCGAATTTCACGTAAATTTCCCCCACCACGCCCACGCGGATTTTTGGCTCGCCCTGAACGGGAATTTGGGCGAAATAGTCGCAGATGGCGTCAAAATTATCCCGCATCTGGGGCCGGCTCATTCCCCGGCCCTTCTGGAAGCCGTCGATCAGCCGGTCCTGCCAGAAGGTGATGGCCGCGTCGGTGGCTCCGGGCTCCACCTCATAGGGGCGCACCTGGTTGGCCACGTTGACGATTAAATCGCCGTACATCATGGCGTAGATCATCCGGCGGACCAGGGGGACCGTCAGGGAGAAGCCGGGGTTTTTCTCCAGCCCGGACAGGTTGACGGATACCACAGGCACGAAGCCCAGGTCCGCTTTTTCCAGGGCCTTCCGGAGCAGATGGATGTAGTTGCTGGCCCGGCAGCCGCCGCCGGTCTGGGTGATGAACAGGGCCACTTTGTGAGGGTCGTAGCCCCCATGCTTCACCGCGTCAATGAGCTGGCCGATTACCAGAAGAGCGGGGTAGCAGGTGTCGTTGTGGACGTACTTCAGCCCTTCATCCACAATGCCCCGGTGATTGGTGGTAAGCATATCCACCCGGTAGCCCTCCAGCCGCAGAAGCTGCTGGAACATCCCGAAGTGGACGGGCAGCATCTGGGGCATGAGCAGGGTGTACTCCTCCTTCATCTCCTTGGTGAACAGAAGCCGGCCGGTTTCATCATAAACAAGCTGTGCCATTTTGAGAACTCCTCTCTTGCATGGCGGCCATCAGGCTCCGGATCCGGATTTTGACAGCCCCAAGGTTGTTGATGTCGTCGATTTTCAGCTGGGTATACAGCTTGCCGCCCTCCTCCAGAATGGCGCGCATCTCGTCGCCGGTGATGGCGTCGATGCCGCAGCCGAAGGAGACCAGCTGAATCAGCTCCATATCCGGCTGGGTACACACATACCGGGCGGCGTTGTACATCCGGGCGTGGTAGGTCCACTGATTCAGGACCTTCCGGGGTGCCTTATCCTCCAGATAAGCCACCGCGTCCTCCGTGACGAGCACAAAGCCGAAGGAGGTAATCAAATCGTTGATGCCGTGGTTGATTTCCGGGTCCATGTGGTAGGGCCGGCCGGCCACCACCAGAACGGGCTTTCCCTCCCGGCGGGCCTGGGCGATATACTCCGCCGCCCTGGAGCGCAGGTCGTTTTTATAGGCGTCGTAGGCCGCGTAGGCCGCCTTGGCCGCCTGGACCGTCTCCCGCTTGGGCACCCCGAACTCCGCCGCGAACCAGTCCGCCGCCCGCTTTTCAAAGTCCCGGGGGCGGTGCAGGCCGAAATACGGGAACAGATACCGGGTCTTTTTCAAAGAGGGCACGTTGGCGTTGAGCAGCTCCGGGTAGTAGGCCACCACGGGGCAGTTATAGTTGTTGTCCCCGGCGCCTTCGTCAAAGTTGTAGGGCATACAGGGATAGAAAATCGCGTCCGCCTCCTGCTCTGCCAGAGCCTCCACGTGGCCGTGGAGCAGCTTGGCGGGATAGCAGACCGTGTCGGAGGGGATGGTCCGCTGGCCCTTGAGATAGAGCTTCCGGGAGGACTCCGGGGAGAGCAGCACCTCGAAATCCAGCCGGGTGAGCAGTTCGAACCAGAAGGGCAGATTTTCGTACATATTCAGCCCAAAGGGGATGCCGATGATCCCCCGGGAGCCGTCCCCCGCCCCCTTGCCCTGAAGAGAGCGGAGCTTTTGATATTTCCAGCGCATCAGGTCAGGCTGGCGGCTGGGCTCCTCCCCCAGAGGGCGGGAGCACCGGTTGCCCGACACGAACCGCCGCCCCCCGTCGAAGGTGTTGACAGTGAGAGCACAGTGGTTGGTACACAGGCCGCAGGTGGCGGGCTTGGCGGTGTGGGAGAATTTCTCCAGAGCCTGGGCAGGGAGGATGGAGCTGCGCTCCAGCCCCAGGTCCCGGGCGGCCAGGGCGGCCCCGAAGGCCCCCATGATACCGGCGATGGTGGGGCGGGTGACCTCCCGCTGAAGCTCCTGCTCGAAGGCCCGCAGCACCGCGTCGTTATGGAAGGTGCCCCCCTGGACCACAATGTGCTCCCCAAGGTCGCTGGCGCTGGCGGCGCGGATGACCTTGTAAATGGCGTTTTTTACGATGGAGATGGACAGTCCCGCGGAGATGTCCTCCACGCTGGCCCCGTCCTTCTGGGCCTGCTTCACGCTGGAGTTCATAAACACCGTGCAGCGGCTTCCCAGATTCACCGGCCGCTGGGTGAACAGGCCCAGCTTGGCGAAGTCCGCAATGGAGTAGCCCAGGGCCTTGGCAAAGGTCTCGATAAAGGACCCGCAGCCGGAGGAGCAGGCCTCGTTGAGCATGATGGAGTCCACTGCGCCGCTGCGTATTTTAAAGCACTTCATGTCCTGGCCGCCGATGTCGATGATGAAATCCACCTGAGGGCTGAAGTGGGCGGCGGCCTTGTAGTGGGCCATGGTCTCCACCAGACCCAGGTCGCACCGGAAGGCGTTTTTAATCAAATCCTCCCCGTAGCCGGTGACGGCGGCCCCTTTGATTGCAATATGGGTCCCGCACAGCCGGTAGATGTGCCGCAGCTGCTCCAGCACGATGGACACCGGGTTGCCCTGGTTGGAGTGGTAATAGGAGTAGAGCAGCCCGCCCTGGGGGGTGACCAGGGCCAGCTTGGTGGTGGTGGAGCCCGCGTCGATGCCCAGATAGGCGCCGCCCTTGTAGCGGGCGGGGTCCACCTCCGGGGGATGACTGGCGTTGTGCCGGGCGCAGAAGGCGTCGTACTCCTCCCGGGAGGTGAACAGGGGGGGCATGGCGTCCACCACGGTGGTGGAGTCCACCGACTCCTCCAGCTCCCGGAGGACCGTCTCAAAGGGGATGGGGGCGTAGTCAGTGGCGCACAGGGCCGCGCCCATAGCGGCGAAGCAGTCGCCGTCCTCCGGGAAGATCGCGTGGTCCTGATCCAGACGGAGAGTCTCCACGAACCGCTGGCGCAGGCCCATCAAAAAGTGCAGGGGTCCGCCCAAAAAGACGATCTTCCCCGCCAGCTCCCGGCCCTGGGTCAGCCCGGCCACCGTCTGGTCCACCACCGCCTGGAAGATAGACGCGGCTACGTCCTCCTTCCGCCCGCCCTGGTTCAAAATGGGCTGGATGTCGCTCTTGGCGAACACCCCGCACCGGGAGGCGATGGGGTAGATTTTTGTGTGCTCCAGGGAAAGCCGGTCCAGCTCGCTCACGTCCACGTTCATCAGGGTGGCCATCTGGTCGATGAAGGCCCCGGTGCCTCCGGCGCAGGAGCCGTTCATCCGTTCCTCCAGGGCGCCGCCGAAGAAGATAATCTTGGCGTCCTCCCCCCCCAGCTCAATCACCGCGTCGGTGTCGGGGATGTATGTATTGACGGCGGCGGCGGTGGCGTACACCTCCTGGACAAAGTCGATGTCCGCCGCCTTGGCCACCCCCAGTCCGGCGGAGCCGGTGATGACCAGCTTGATGGCCTGGCCGGACAGCCGCCCGGCCAGGGCGCGCAGGGTCTGGCAGGCCCGCTCCCGGGTTTTGGAGTAGTGCCGCTCGTAGGAGCGGAACAGAAGCTTGTTTTGCTCGTCCAGCAGCACCACCTTGACGGTGGTACTGCCAATATCAATGCCAACTCGTAAACTCATGGGGAAAACTCCTGAAATCTCATAGAAAGAATTTTGTTTTTCTCCATGATAAAAGCATTTTTTCGACGGCGCAATCGTTTTAACGCGATCTTAACGGGAGGGCAGAAAGTAGCAACAGTCTTTTAACGGCCCGGAGGCTCCTGCTTCCTCCCTTGGGTTCCCAAGGGAAATGGCGCCGGCTCATAGAGCCGACAGCTCAAATCCCAGAGATCCCGAGCCGCGGAGCAGCTCAGTTTTCCGCTCTGCCGCCGCGGCCACAAAGTCCCGAAACAGCGGATGGGCCCGGTTGGGGCGGGATTTCAGCTCCGGGTGGAACTGCACCCCCACAAACCAGGGGTGGCCGGGCAGCTCCACAATCTCTGCCAGCTGCCCGTCGGGGGACAGCCCGGCCAAAACAAGACCGGCTCCGGTGACCGCCTCCCGAAAGTCGTTGTTGAACTCATAGCGGTGCCGGTGGCGCTCGCGGATCTCCAGGGCGCCGTAGGCGGTAAAGGCCCGGCTTTCCTGGCTTGTGAGCCGGCAGGGAAAGGCCCCCAGCCGCATGGTGCCCCCCTTGCCGGCGATTCCCCGCTGGCCGGGCATCAGGTCGATGACCGGGTGGGCGGTGGTTGGGGAGAACTCGCTGGAGTGAGCGTCCTCCATGCCGCAGACGTGGCGGGCAAACTCCACCACCGCCATCTGCATCCCCAGGCAGATGCCCAAAAAGGGCACGCCCTGCTCTCGGGCGTACCGGACGGCGGAAATCTTGCCCTCGATCCCCCGGTCTCCGAAGCCGCCGGGCACCAGAATCCCCTCCACGCCGTCCAGAAGCCGGGCGGCGTTTTTGTCGGTAACGGTCTCGCTGTCCACCCAGCGGATGTTTACCTTCACCCGGTTCTCAATGCCCCCGTGGGTGAGGGCCTCGGCCACCGAGAGATAGGCGTCGTGGAGGGCCACATACTTGCCCACCAGGGCGATCTCCACCCTTCCGGCGGGGTCCTTGGCCCGGCGGACCATATCGGCCCACTCGGTGAGGTCGGGCGGGGGACAGCGCAGCCCCAGCCGCCGGACCACCACGTCGGCCAGCCCCTCCCGCTCCAGCATCAGGGGCGCCTCGTAGAGGGGCGCGGCGTTCAAATTGGGGATGACATTCTCCCGGGGGATACCGCAGAACAGGGAAATTTTTTCCAGAATCTCCCGGGGGACCGGGGCGTCGCTGCGGCAGACGATGACATCGGGCTGGATGCCCAGAGAGAGCAGCTCCTTGGCCGAGTGCTGGGTGGGCTTGGACTTCAGCTCCCCGGTGCCGGGGATGGAGACGATAAGAGACACATGGAGAAACATAACATGGTCCCGGCCCCGCTCCGCCGCCACCTGCCGGATGGCCTCCAGGAAAGGCTGGCTCTCGATGTCGCCCACCGTGCCGCCGATTTCCACAATGGCCACATCGGTTTCAGGGCTCTCCAGGGTGTAAATGCGGTCCTTGATCTCGTCGGTGATGTGGGGGATAATCTGGACGGTTCCCCCCAGGTAGTCCCCCCGGCGCTCCCGGCTGAGGACGTTCCAATACACCTGTCCCGCAGAGACGGAGGAGTTTACCGTAAGGTTTTCGTCGATAAACCGCTCGTAGTGACCCAGGTCCAGATCGGTCTCCGCCCCGTCGTCAGTGACAAAGACCTCCCCGTGCTGGTAGGGGGACATGGTGCCCGGATCCACGTTGAGATAGGGGTCCAGCTTCTGCACCTTCACCCGCAGTCCCCGCTGCTTCAAAAGCCGGCCCAGGCTGGCCGCCGTGATCCCCTTGCCCAGCCCGGACACCACCCCGCCGGTTACAAAAATATAGTTTGTCATTCGTTTCATTCCCATTCCACCGTAGCCGGAGGCTTACTTGTAATATCGTACACAATCCGATTGATACCCGACACCTCGTTGACAATGCGGGTGCTGATCTTGTCCAGCAGGTCATAGGGGATGCGGGCCCAGCCGGCGGTCATGAAGTCGGAGGTGGTCACCGCCCGAAGGGCCAGGGTGCAGTCATAAGTCCGGCTGTCCCCCATCACCCCAACCGATCTGGTGTCGGTAAGGACGGCAAAATACTGGCTGAGCCGCCGGTCCTCCCCCGCCCTGGCCAGCTCCTCCCGGAAGATAAAATCCGCTTGGCGGAGGCGGTCCGCCTTCTCCTTTGTGACCTCCCCAATGATACGGATGGCCAGCCCCGGCCCCGGGAAGGGCTGGCGGGACACCAGATATTCCGGCAGGCCCAGCTCCCGGCCCAGCTGGCGGACTTCGTCCTTGAAAAGCAGGCGCAGAGGCTCCAGAATCTCTTTAAAGTCCACATAATCGGGCAGACCGCCTACGTTGTGGTGGCTTTTGATGACGGCGGCGTCCCCCGCCCCCGATTCGATCACGTCGGGGTAGATGGTGCCCTGGGCCAGAAAATCCACCGCGCCGATCTTTTTTGCTTCCTCCTCAAAGACCCGGATAAACTCCTCCCCGATCATCTTCCGCTTCTGTTCCGGGCCGGTGACACCGGCCAGCCTCCTCAAGAAGCGGTCCCCGGCATCCACCCGGACAAAGCTGATATCCCAGGGGGCGAAAGCGGCCTCTACCTCGTCCCCCTCGTTAAGACGCATCAGGCCATGGTCCACAAAGACACAGGTGAGCTGCCTGCCTACCGCTTCAGCCAGCAGGGCGGCCGCTACGGAGGAGTCCACCCCGCCAGAGAGGGCCAGCAGCACCCGGCCGCCCCCTACCCGCTCCCGGACGGCCTGGAGGATGGTGTTTTTGTAGTCCCCCATGGTCCAGTCCCCCGCCGCGCCGCAGACGCTGTAGAGGAAATTCCGGAGCATATTCAGGCCGTGCTCCGTGTGGCTGACCTCGGGGTGGAACTGGACGCCGTAAAACCCCCGGCTCTCGTCGGCGATGGCCGCATTGGGGCAGGCGCCGCTGTGAGCGGTGCGGGCAAAGCCCTCCGGCACTCCAGCCATATAGTCCCCGTGGCTCATCCAGGACACCCCATTCCGGGGCAGGCCCTGGAACAGCTTGCAGTCGGTGTCGTAATGGGTGAGGGTGCTGCCATACTCCCGGGCGGAGTCGTCCTGGGCCGGAACGACCTGTCCCCCCAGCAGGCGGGCCATGAGCTGGCAGCCGTAGCAGATGCCCAGAATGGGCACTCCCCAGGTGAAAATCGACTTGTCCACCGTGGGGGAGCCCTTCCGATAGACGGACTGCGGCCCGCCGGTGAAGATAATGCCTATGGGTGCAAAGGCTTCCAGCTCAGACAGAGGCGTGTTCCAGGGCTTCACCTCGCAGTACACATTGCACTCCCGCACCCGGCGGGCAATGAGCTGATTGTACTGGCCGCCGAAATCAAGAATCAAAATTTTCTGCATCCTTACACTCCGCTCTCCCCATAGTTGGCCAGCACCCGGGCGGAGGGGTCGTCCACGTCGCAGCCCGCCCAGGACCGGTTGGGCATCCAGAAATCCGCTACCATGCCGCTCT
>ERZ777306.3867-NODE-3867-length-14754-cov-24.047146_pt1 | contig 14754 bp, 18 predicted proteins | sample MGYA00374966_ERZ777306 | MGnify/ENA primary metagenome ERZ777306 (study PRJEB29329, sample SAMN06343882) | mouse gut metagenome | isolation source: Mouse cecum | place: Austria: Vienna | collected 2014-11-15 ...
CGATACTGTCCTTAGACGTATACCCCCACAGGATAGAGCTGAGTGCGTCAATCGCTTCCCGTCTCCTGCGGTAATAGGTGCGGAAGCTGATATCCCGGATATGGGGGCGCAGTTTCTCTATGATCTCCTCCGCATTTCTTAACTGCTGCGGGGAAAGGAAGGAGTAATACAGCAGCCAGTAGTAGCTCTCCCCATTCTTGTGTTTGGTATGGAGCAGGTCGATGGAAGTGTCCAGAAGTTTCAGCATCTGATGGCTCCGTTCGATGCATTTGGCATGGTGTTCTATACTGCGGTCTGACAGATCTATCCCTGCCACATAAACCGATTCCAGAAAATCCTCGATGGAACTCCCATATTCGATCTCAAACCGACTACGTACCTGCTGGACGGACAGCTCCAGGCTCCACACCACATCCCTGTCTTTTTCGGTGGGAGAGAGCGTCAGATCAAAGGTGTAGACCGGCTTATCCTCCCCGCACGATACAGCCATTCCGAACCGTACAGCACCTTTCTGTATGTGGGATATATAATCTTCCCTGCAGGCGTCTGATAAAGGATATAACTTATATATGGATTTTGGACACTGAAAACAGGAAATGCCCTGTGCATCAAGGACTTGCGCCATCTTGCTGATGACAGCTTCCATGTTTGATTTTGAAACGCTGGATAATTCTTCTGAAACGCATACTTCATGCTCTGTAACGGCAGAATCCGCCTGTGAATCGGTTTCATCCGGCAGAGTGATATTGATTTTCAGAACCATGGCAACCTCCTCTTTATCAACAAGGACATCCGATATCTGGAACATAGTGGATAGGTAGCTGTGCAGATAAATCACACTGCCTGTCCTTCCGGGGAATGACATTAGAGAGATATAGTCCATGTCAGCAAGTTTTTTCAGCACGCGCCCTGTTGTGGCTTTGGAGATGCCCCAGCGGACAGCCATCTCACTGTAGGCTACCAGCGTGGAACCAGAGCCGTTGCGGAGATAAACGACCGGTCCGATCTTCGAACCCTGCACCTGGCTGTCATTGTAGACGGCTGACATCCACAGATCCAGAAGGATATCCATTTCGGAGCAGCGGCCGGCGCTGACCAGTTCTGTTGCAACTACAACCGGCATGAAGAAAAACCCGGTCTCTTTTTGACAGGGGCAGTTGTAGTCCAGTACGGTATTATGCTTTTTCCAGTCACGGATCTTGTATTTGATCACCTTTCCACGGTCCAGAAAAAGATAGGAGATAAGGTGGCGTTTCTGCAGCTCGTCCAGGATGGAGACTGCTTGGCACTGGAAACGAGTACGGAACCATGCGGACAGTTCTTTCACGGTGCAGATCCATTCACCGGGATATACCGTATAGCCGATACCATCTATGCGGAGATAAGAAGTACGGAAGTTTGCATAGTTGCAGAGTACTGTATAATAAAAAAGACCGGAACCCCCGCTTGTGCGAATGCTCCGATCTGCCATTAAGTTCTGAATAAATTGCCGGTAAATCCGGCAGCGTGGATAGTCCACAAGTTGTTTAATTTCTAACTGGTATGATTGCATAATTTTTCTCCTTCAAAAAGGCAAAATAAGCAGGTAGGTTCGAAAATGCAAAGTGAACGTAAAAGTTTCACTTATACATTTATTGGAAAACTGCTAATATTTTGCTAATGCGATTACGAAAATCATACCGCTTCGAGGTGGACGTAGGTGCTCTCAGGTGGAAATAAAAGGTTCAAAAGTATTGATTTTATTGGACTTGGAGATATCACAAGGATTACGCTGAATCTGTACGGAAACAGCCCCTTTAACTCCTAAGCGATAGGTCGGACGTTCAAGTCGTCTCGGGGACGCTGGAAAGCATTGAAAATACTGGATTTTTCAATGCTTTTCCTTTTTTGTCTCAAGAGAAAACCAAAACCCGTCCATCTGGCGGGCAGTCCGGGGGAAAAGACCATCTTCATTACAGAAGGGCCGCTCAAGGGCGACCTTGCACATGCCCTGTCCGGCAGGACCTTCGGGTGTGTGCCCGGGGCGAACCAGTATGCGAACCTGCCGCCGTTCCTACAGGCGATGAAGCTGATGGGGACGGAAGCGGTCTATGAAGCCTATGACATGGACAAGCTGTTGAGGACTGCCTGCAGGGGGGCTACAATGAGAAATGCGCCCACTGCGAAAGTTACCGGAAGTACCGGGAGGGGCAGGAACTTCCCTGCGAGAAGAAGAACGTGAAGCGCCAGGACATCCAGAGGGGATGCAGGAAGCTGGCGGAAATCTGCCGGGAACTTGAACTGCCCATAAAAACGCTGACCTGGGATACGGATGAGGACGGGGACTGGGCGGAGCATGTGAAGGGCGTGGATGACTACCTGCATGGGCTGGAGCAGAAAAAAAGAAATAGTTAATTTGTGCAGAGGATGGTATAATATATAAAAAGCGTAAAGTGGCCTATGGATCATGGAAAGGAGAATGGTATGTCAACATTGGAGAAAACGATAAATCTGTTGAACGCCCTGCCAGAAAACCAGATAGAAACGATATATAGCTTTGTGCAGTTCCTCAGTTCACAGCAGACGAAGGAAATGCCCGGAAGTGAGAAACCGCTGGATGATATTCTGGGGAATATCGTAGGTGTGATACCGGATACAGGGAAAACACTGGAGGAATACAGAGAGGAAAGGATGAGGGAACGGTATGAAGCTGTTAATTGATACCAATGTACTTCTGGATATGGTCCTCAAAAGAAACGGGTATGATATTTCCGTGGAACTATTCAGGAAGATCAGGGAACAGGAGGTTCTTGCATGTATAACGGCATCTTCTGTAACGGATCTGTTTTATATCATCCGTAAGGAAACACATGACACAGAACGGACATATGTTATCATGGAAAACATCTTCTGCCTGGTAACGGTTCTCTCCGTAACGGAAAAGGACATCCGGGATGCGTTTGGACAGAAATGGAAAGACTTTGAGGACTGTGTGCAATATATGACAGGGCGGAATAACCGGATGGATTACCTTATCACTGCAAACCGGAAAGATTACAAAGATGTTTCCCTGCCTGTCCTGACTCCGGCTGAATGGCTGGGACTGGACAGGTAGTATGCAGGGTAATCCATCATAAAGCATAATTTATTTCAGGGCGGACTTCCATATGGGGTTCCGTCCTTTTTTATGCATACAATATGTAAAATCCCCAATTTTTACATAAGGCTGTTGGCTTTTACTTATATCATGCGTATAAAACAGTAAATTAAAGTAAAAGGATCTGACGCTATGATGTATCAAAAAATTATTGTACCGATAGACCACGGGAACAGGAACATGAAGACCGAGCATAAAGTATTCACTTCCGGGTTTGTGGAGGGCGACTGCAGGCCCGCGCTGGGGGAGTACCTGTATTATAATGGGCGCTATTATGCCCTTGCGGAGCAGAGGATACCCTATATGCGGGATAAGACGGTGGATGACCGTTTCTTCATCCTGACACTGTTCGCGGTGGCGATGGAGGCGGAGAAGCAGATGCTCAATGCGCAGGACACCATCCTCCAGGCAGTGCTGCCAGTGGGGCTGCCCCCGAAGCATTACGGCGCACTGTACCGGAAGTTTGAGGATTATTTCAGGGGCAGGGGCATCCAGAGGTTCACCTATAAGGGCATCCCCTATAAGGTGGAGATAACGGATGCGGCTGCTTTTCCCCAGGATTATGCGGCAGCCATGACCGTCTACCAGAGGATAGCGGAGTTCAATAAGGTCATCACGGTGGACATCGGGGGCTTCACGCTGGATTACCTGCTGATCCGGGGCGGCAGGCCGGACCTTGGGGTATGCGACTCGCAAGGAACCGGAGGTTCCTTTGAGAAGGGCGTCATCAAGCTGTACAATGACGTGGCCTCCCGCATCAATTCCGAGAAGGACATCCTGCTGGACGACACGGACATCGACCGGATCATCCGGGGAGAGAGGACGGACTATGACGGGGAGGTCCTGCGCATCGTGGGGGTCATGACCAAGACTTTCGTGGATGACATCCTGGGGACGCTCAGGGAGCGGGGGCTTGACTTAAAGACAAGCTGTGTGGTGTTCATCGGCGGCGGGGCCATGCTGCTTAAGAAATACCTGGAAAGCTCGGACAAGATCGGGCGCAGCATCTTCGTGGAGGACATCTGCGCCAATGCGAAGGGCTACGGCCTGCTCTACCAGATACAGAGGAAAGGCAGGTAACTGCCATGGGGAAAAAGAACGCATTTGTGACCACCATAGGGTTCAACAAAAACGATCCAGCCCATGTGCAGGTGGCGGAGTTCCTGAACAGTATGGAACGGGGGAAGGCCCAGTACATCGTCAATGCGGTGCTGGCATACCAGAACGGGGCGCAGGCCGGGGATATGCCTCATGCAGGGCAGGCGGTGGACTATGAGAGGATACGGCAGTTTGTGCTGCAGGTGATCCGGGAGCATGAAAGGCAGGAGGCGCCTCACACAGATATGGCGGAAGAGCCGGTCAGAGCGGATGCTGCAGAGGAAAGGGAGGGAGCTTCTTTTGGGTTTGACGAGGATGCTTTAAGCGGCATCATGTCATCACTGGAGGCGTTCAAGAGGTAAGGGAAAGGAAGCCTGCAGGACATTCTTCATTGCCCCGGCTCCCTTTTCCCAAGCAGCTCGTCAGTGGATATGTTAAAATATTCGGAGAGGATCGCCACCTCATAGTCCGGGACGAAGCGGCTGCCCTGTTCGATCCGCAGGATGGTCAGGTCGCTGCACTCCATGCCCAGGAGCTGGAGCCTGCCTGCAAGGGCGGCCTGGGAAAGCCCCTGGGCAGTGCGGAGCTGCTTCACTTTCGGTCCTATGATGTTTTTGGATGTACCGTTCCAGTAGATTTTCATATACAGCCCCCTTCTAAAGATGAAGTATATGAATTGATTTTACCGAAATGGTGTGATAATATACTTCTAAAGATGAAGTATAGAGAAGTAAGGGAGAGATATTGGTGGGATCGGGGAATACTGGGAGGTAAGATAGATATGGCAAAGGAGATTTTTACAATGAGTGACGTATGGTTAAAGTTTGCCCAGTTTTTAGGCACTCTGAACGGGGAGAATGTGAAACGGGAGAGCTATGTGCGCACGCCGGAATATGAGGCGGCACTGGAGGCATGGAAGAAAACAGAGCAGGAATGGGAGGCATTTCTGGAAAGCCTACCTGCAGACGGACAGGAAAGGGCAGAGGAGATGAAAGAGTGCCTGGAGGATTTTTCATCTACCCAGGAGAAGCGTGCCTATATCCAGGGCTATGCGGACTGCATACAGGTATTGTTCCACATGGGGCTTCTGAAAGAGAATGAAGGGCTTAGGTGGGCGGAGAAGATGGACGTTCAGTAGCAGTAAATTGGAAATTAAACCAAGTGTAGGGCTGGGGAATCAGTATTCTCCAGCCTTTCTAATTACAAACGTCTTCTTGGCCTTTTACCTGTCTTTCAGGAAAAAACCGTATATCAGAAAATATCAGAAAATTCTTTATCAGAAAAAAGTAAATCATATATAATACCCATAAAGAATGCCTGTAGTTAAGTATTGTTAAGATTCCTGTTAAAGACAGTTAAGATTATGAGTGATATGCTATAGCAAATAAAAAATTTGTATTTCGGCTGAAAGCAATACAGAAGGGATGGAATATATGGAAAGGAACACAAATGCTGTGATCAGCACAAACAAACTGTGTAAGAGCTACATGAATGGGGAAGTGCCCCAGCATGTGATCAAAAACATGGATATCCAGATATTTTATAAAGACTTTACTGTTTTTATGGGGCCTTCCGGTTCAGGAAAGTCAACTTTACTCCATATCCTGTCAGGGATGGACAGGGCAAGCATGGGGGAGGTTTACTTTAAGGACACCAACTTTTCTAAATATTCAGAAAGGCAGTTAGCGCAATTTCGGAAGAAAAACTGTGGCTTTGTTTTCCAGCAGGTCTGCCTGATCGGCAGCATGAGCCTTATGGACAACGTGCTGGTGAGCGGGCTGCTTGCGAACAGGAACAAAAAGCAGGTGGCGGAGAAAGGAAGGAAGCTTTTTGCGGAAGTTGGTCTTACCGAAAAAGAGTGGGGGAAGTACCCCTCGCAGATCTCAGGCGGACAGATGGGAAGGGCAGGCATTGTAAGGGCGCTGATCAACAATCCGGAGGTGGTATTTGCAGATGAACCTACAGGTGCGCTTGATTCCGCTTCCGGAAAGGCCGTACTGGATCTTCTGACGGAGTTTAACCGGAAAGGGCAGACTACTATCATGGTGACTCACGACCTGAAATCGGCACTGCGCGGAAACCGCATCCTTTATCTCAGGGACGGGCGGATAAACGGGGAATGCGCTTTAGGAGCTTACCGGGGCGAAGATGAACCGGTGTCGGAAGAAAGAAAAGAGAAGCTGTTCCACTTTCTCGAAGAAATGGGGTGGTAAGGATGTTTTTGCTGGTAAGGTCAAACATAAAGAAAAGCAGGAAAACGTCGTTTGCATTTTTCCTTTTGCTCATGGCAACGATGCTCTTGTCCTACACTGGCAGCCAGTTGACGGAAGGCTTCCGCAGGCTGTATCAGGAAAAGGCAGCGGAGACAAACAGTGCCGATTTTGCGGCAGTCCTTCCACGGAACTTCTGTGAAAGGTACAAGGAAGAGATCGCAGGCTTCCGGCAGGCAGAGGAAGAAATACTTGTTATGGAAACGTCAGACGCCCTGCTGCTTCGGAACATGGATATCCAGGCCGGGAACGGGGAACCCGTAAACGGGAGCTGGATGATCCGGGATGCTGACAGAGAAGGAACCCTCTCATCCCTCAAGATTGTGGAATATATGGATCAGATGCCGGAAAACGGGATTTATGTGCCTTATGTGTGCAGGACGTTCTTTGGATTTGGACTTGGCGATATGCTTACAATCTCATCCGGGGAATGGGAGGAGACATTTATCATTGCAGGCTTTACAGAGGATGTGCTTTTTGGGTGCAGGTCAAATATTGCCTTTGACCTTCCGCAAGCGTCTTTTCGCTCCCTGCAGGAAAAAACAGGGGCGGACTGTGACGCTGCGGTGGTCATGATAAAGACGGAAGGAAGTGTGAGTGGGCTGGCAAACAGGTTTTCAGAATTTGTAGCCGGGAAATCTGACGGGGAAATGTTTTATAATACCTCGGACATTAATTATGCGGAGGCCAGCCGGAGCAATAACCTCAATATTTATGTGGCAGTCATGAATGCAGCCTCTTTTATAGGGGTTGCGGCCTGCTTCATGGTGGTCTGGTTCCATATGCGGAACACGCTGGATAAGGACTTGAAGGAGCTTGGGACATTGAAGGCAGTGGGTTACGGGGGAGGACAGATCGTAATATCTTATGTACTGCAGTTTTTGTTCCTGGGGCTTGCTGGCGGCATGGCCGGCATTGGGCTCTCACAGTGTATCATGCCGGCGGTCATAAAAAATATAGCAACGGATATCGGTTTTGTATGGAACACGGCATTCCTGGGAAGGGCTGCCGGGAGGAACCTTCTGGCAGTCCTGCTGGTCATCGGGGCAGTAACCCTGTTCTTATCAAGGGGGATATTCAGGATAAGGCCGGTGGAAGCAATCCAGGAAAGGGGAAAAGTGCAGTTTTCCGGGAGAAAGGGCGGGATGACCATGGAGAGTTCGCCTTTTCCGGTAAATCTGTCCATTATATTTAAGATGATAAGTTCCGAGCGGATCAAGAGCATCCTCACAGGCGTTGTCATATCTGTGATCATGTGTGTTGCCGGGTTTGCCGTCATCTTATATGTAAGGCTGGTAAACGATGAGGGAGGGATGCTGCAGGTCACGGGCACGGAGGTCTATTCCGTAAATGTGCAGCCATCCAGGCCGGAGGACGCAGCAGAGATAGCAAGGGAAATGGAAAGAGAGGGCGTCCGCAAGGTCATGCTGGCTGTTGAGCCGGGGAGTTCAAGGCTTTTGTGTGATAACGGGGTATATGCGGCACTGGGCGTATACAGCGATTATGGGGCATTGGAGAACCCTTCCCTTTATGCCGGGCGCTATCCGAAGCATGAAAATGAAACTGCCATTTCCGGGAACCTGGCGGAGGCGCTGGGGAAGGAGATCGGCGATACCATAGAAGTGTCCCAGATCTTTCAGGAGGCGGCAGGGGAAGGAACATTCCTGATCGTTGGCCTTACCCAGGGAACCTACACAGGAGGGAGGGACATCTATCTTACCATGGAAGGGCTTAATTTGGTCGATCCTGGGGCGCAGTGGCAGACAGTGCATATCTATCTGGAGGAGGGGGTTGATGCAGAGGAATACTGCAGCAGGCTGGAGGAGAGGTTTCTGGACCGTATTTCTTATGCGGGGGGCTTTGAACGGGTATTCTACTCCCAGCTTGCTCCGATCATAAGCAGCGTGTCTGGCGTGGTATTCTTTATTATGGCGGTCATGTTCCTGCTGGTCATCATCATGGGCTATTTTGTAACCAATTCCATTTTGTTGACACGTAAAAGGGATTTTGGGATAATGAAGGCGCTGGGATATTCCAACGGACAGATCATATCCCAGACGGTTGTTACATTCATGCTGTATATCGCGGGGGGCAGCCTGTTAGGGGGCATTGCTTTGTATTTCGGCTTCAATGCCATGCTGGCAGGGCTGTTTCGTGGGATGGGGGTTTACCGGCTCGCATTCCGTTTCCCTGCAGTCTGGATTGTTGTGCTGGTTCTGTGCATGGAAGCGGCAGGCTGCCTGACAGCATTCCTTTCAGCATGGAAGGTCAGGAAAATTGTTCCCTGCAGTCTCATAAAGGCAGAGTAAGGTGAGAAGAACTTCTAATTGCCTTTGGCAATTTTTGCTCATGCCAGAGGGCATATCGCGAAGAAGTTCTAAGTCTCACCTGGAAGATTTGGGCTGTATGGCTAAAAGGAAGGAAACGGATAAATGGTATATGATTGTCTTATGATAGAGGATGAGGTGCCGCTGGCGGAAAACACCTGCAAATATTTGAACCTTTCAGGGATAAACGCTGCGGCAGTATCCGGGGTGGAGGGATATCATGAATTTATAAAGGGAAATACCGCCCGAATGATCCTGCTGGACATCAACCTGGAGGATGGATGCGGGTATAACCTATGCAGACAGATACGGGAGGAGACAAAGGTTCCCATTATCTTTGTAAGCTGCCAGACGGAAGAAGAAAGCATCCTGCTGGGGCTGAATGTGGGCGGCGATGATTTTATCTGCAAGCCCTATTCCCTTCCCATCCTTTTGGCGAAAGTAAAAGCCGTGCTGAGGAGGTGTTCTGCCGGGGATGACAGGATCATTTCTTTCGGGGAATGCCAGGTGAATATGGAAGAAGAAACGCTGCTGAGAAAAGGGCAGCCTGTCCTGTTAAAAAGGATGGAGATGAAGCTGTTGCTTTATCTTGTCCGCAACAGGAACCGGCTGGTGGAGAAGGAGGAGCTTTTCAGGGAAGTGTGGCAGGAGGCTTATGTGGGGGACGGGACGCTGAATGTCCACATCAGGAAGCTGCGGGAGAAAGTGGAGGAAAATCCGTCCAGCCCGGTCTATATCATTACGGAATACGGAAAGGGTTATATGTTCCGTCTGGCAAAGGAGAACTAAATGAAGTGCTTTATCGCTGTCACCATCTGCCTGTACCTGGCTGCCTGCATCTCTTTGTGCTGTATTTTTGCAGCCGGCCCGCAGGATAAAATAAACAATACAGAGGCGAATGATATCATATTCACTGTCAGGAAATACTGGCCGGATGCAGAGCGAGCGGTCAGCATGATGCAGGGATATGGCACGGATTATCTTGTGACCGATGCGGAGGGAAGGACGGTGGCAGTATCCAGCCCGGGCCTCAATACGGATTATGTGTATGATTACATCCATAAAGATTATAGCGTTGATATTTTGGAGGATGGGAAGGTACTGGGCAGGATCATCTTTATCAATAACGGGGAGGATGATTTTAAAAGAAAAGTCGGAGTCTGGGCGTTGGCATTCCTTGCCATATTTCTTCTGAAAGACATCCTTGCTGTTTTCTATTTACGGAAGCACATATTTGACCCGGTAAAGAGGATGAATGATTTTGCCGGACAGATAGCCAGGGGCAACCTGGATATTCCGGTGGACTGCAGTGCATCCTTTGGGGCTTTTTCGGAGAGTTTTGACATTATGAGGGAAGAACTGCTCTATGCGAGAAAAGGGGAGCAGGAGGCGGATAAGAGGCGTCGTGAAGTGATCGCTTCCATCAGCCATGACATTAAAAACCCTGTGGCTTCCATTCAGGCGATTGCCGAGTACCAGTCCCTTACGACAGGTTCTGACGAACTCCGCCGGGAATTTGAGACGATTACGCAGAAAACGAACCAGATAAACGGGATGATCCATAACCTCCATACAAGTATGCTGGATGATCTGGAAAGGCTGGAGGTAAGACCGAAGGAGCTGGGAAGTTCTGCCATAGGGGAAGCATTGCGGCAGGCGGATTTCAGGAAACGGATAAAGGATTTTGAGATACCGGAGTGCCTTGTCATGGCTGACCAGGTGCGGTTTATGCAGGTGGCGGACAACATCATCTCCAACAGCTACAAATATGCGGATACGCAGATAGAAGTCTGTTCCTGGTTTGAGGATGAATGCCTTTGCATCAGCATTAAGGACTTTGGGAAAGGGGTAAAAAAGGAGGAGGAAATCTTCCTGACACAGAAATATTTCAGGGGGCAGAATGCAAAAGAAAAAGAAGGCTCCGGAATGGGTATGTATATTGCGGAGTACCTTGTAAAAGGCATGGGCGGGCGGCTGCTCTGCCGTTCTGAGGAAAACGCGTGGTTTGAAGTGAGGATATGGCTGGCTTTGGCTGCCTGAAACATATCTTATAGACAGCCTCGTGCCAGGCATGGGGAAAGGAGGCAGAAATGGGGATATTGGAAAAAGAGATAAAGAAGGTCTTTGCGGCCGTTGTACTGGCGATAGTATCAGTTACCATGAGCGGCTGTGTTTATGCAGATAATAAGAGCTGGGGTGACATGACTTATGAGAATGCTCATATACGGTAAAGAAGCAAGCAACCGAAAACAAGAGATAGACCGCCAGCACCACACTATTCCGAACCAAAGAAACCAAAGACCAAAAGACAAGCACCGTGGAAATGTGTATAACTTGCTATTCCGTCATGGAAAAGTCCGTTCACAGAACATGGAAAAGCTAAAGTGCAGCTTTCCCACATTCTGCAAACAGACTTTCCCACAACTCCATAAGACAGCAAGTTATGCACATTACGCACAGTGCCGACTACTACGAAATCCCCCTCATTCATACTTATTTTTACAATTTGTTCTATACTTATTCTTGACAAAGCGACACGAATGACGCATAATTAAAAGCGACACGAGTGTTGCAAAAGAAAAGAGGTGATAACATGAGCTTGAAAGGAGAAAAGACAAAACAGGATATTCGAGAAAAGGCATATCAACTGTTTGCGGAAAAGGGATTTAAAGATGTAACTATGAAAGATATTTGCGAGTTGACGGGGCTTAGTCGTGGAGGACTGTACCGCCATTATGAAAGCACCGAGCAGATATTTTTGGAGATAGTTAATGCTTTTTCCAATAAGCAAAAAAGTGAAGTATTTACTAAAATTGAGCAGCACGTTCCAGCTACCACGATATTACAGGAACTTCTTTCAAGATATGCAACAGAAATGATTGATTATGAAAATTCTATAAGCCTTGCTATTTACGAATTTTATAGTAATCCAGCGGTTTCTAAAGAAAATAATTCAGTAAAAAAACAGTACGAAATTTCAAAATCAACATGGATAGAACTTATCAACTACGGAATGGATACGAAAGAATTTAATTCCGTGAACCCGGAATCAATTTTCAATGTAATTATTTTTGCATATCAAGGAGTACGAATGTATAGCAAGTTGATGAAAATGGATAAAGATATTCCCAATCAAATAATAAATGAAATAAAGCGGCTACTATTGCCGGAGGAGGTTCAGCATGAAAAATGATATTGTTTTGGTAAGACCAACTTTAGCACTAAAAGAAAAAGCTCTTGATTATCGAAAGGAACATTTTCAACATGGAGAAGAAATTATCTACGGAAGTGAGCTTTTTGACAAGACAGAAAGCTACGAGGAATGGCTATCCTCTGTAACGCTAAACACGAATCCCAAAACGGTAAATGAAAATTGGGTAGTTACGGATACTTTTTTTGCTTTAAGAAAAAGTGATGATAAGATAATCGGAGTTATTGATTTAAGACATACGCTGAATGAATTTTTGAAAGATTTAGGGAATTGTGGGTATAGTGTACGTCCATCTGAAAGAAAAAAGGGATATGCAACAGAAATGCTATGCCAACTTCTCCAAGTGGCTAAAGAAGCAGAAATGAAAGAGCTTCATATATCTGTTGAAAAAGAAAATTCAGCGTCAATAAAAGTTATACAAAAAAATGGCGGCGTGTATGAACGGAGCTTTTCTTTTGAAAATGAAGTAGCAGATATTTATAAAATTAAATTATAAATTTTTGAGTTTAGCGGGGGCGACAGCTTGAGTGTTATTGCCCCTCTGAATTATAAAAAAATAACAGTAAACCATGCACCGCCCTATGTGGGAGAAAAGGGGAATCATTTATGCCTTGCACAGAAGCATACAAAGAACACATTATGTACACGTTCAATGGCTTTTGCAAGACCGTCATACACTATGCGGCACTCAACGCATGGCGTGACAGAAGCAGACGGCGGCAAAAAGAAATATCCCTTGAATACCTCACAGAAGAAAAATTTTACCCTTTAGGCACAACAGACGAATATTTTGAAGCACCCTATGAAGAATACCCCATTACGATATGCGGTCAGACAGTTATCCTCACCAATGGGGAGCTTGCCGCCGCCCTGTTATCTCTGCCGGAGAAGAACCGGGAAATCATTTTCCTTTACTTTTTCGGGCATTACACACAACAGGAAATCGGGAAAATGTACGGACGCTGCCGGAGTACGACCGGGTATCAAATCCGCAGGACTTTACAGCTTCTGCACAAGGAAATGGAGGTGCTTTCACATGGGGAATCCGAACCTTTTGCCCTATGAAACGATTGTCCGGGCGACCAGCGGAGAGCCGGAAGCCGTGGACGAGGTTTTACGGCATTACAGCAAGCGAATCCGAATCGCCGCCATTGAAAACGGGCATATAGACAGGGATACCGAGGACAGCATAAAACAGCGGCTTGTCACTGCCCTGTTTAAGTTCCGCTTTGATGAACAGAAAGTATAAGAAATCGCTTTCATTTTTTGAAAAACGGATATATAATAAAGCAACGATGGAGGGTAAAGCGATGGATAAAGAATGGGAAAGATTATATGAAGAAGCAGTGAGTGTTTTGAACCCCCATGATGTTTCAAATAAAATGTGGGTAGGAAGTGTGGCATCTGCCGTACTCACAAAAAAAGGTAATATTTACAAGGGTATATGCATTGACACAGATGGCTCTATAGGAATGTGTGCTGAAAGAAATGCTTTATCAACAATGCTTACATATGGCGAAAGTGAGATTAAAAAAGTGGTTTCAGTATATAAAGATGGAAATATCATTCCGTCTTGCGGTATTTGCAGAGAATTTATGATGCATTTAGGCGGAGATGTGGAAAATATTGAAATTCTATTGGATATAGAAGGACGGACAAGTAAATTGATTGATTTGATGCCTGAATATCCACGACATAAATAAATTCCAGTTCGCAGTGCTGCTAAGTGAGTGCTAAATCGGTAATCATAGGAATATGCATTATACTTCATATTTTATGCAGTAGGAACACTTTTCCGAAAAGGGAGATTCAGTATTAGACAAGTCGGAATTTGGGAGATGATAGAATGATATTGTTGATTGTTGATACTCAAAATTCAATTATGACTAATGACTTATATGAATTTGAGATTTTTGTATATCGTATTAAAACACTAATCAAAGAGGCGCGCAATAATAGTATAGAAGTTATTTATGTTAGACATGATGATGGTGCTGGACAGAAATTAACGAAAGGTGCATTAGGCTATGAAATATACGAAGAATTTCAGCCAATGCCAAATGAGCGTGTTTTTGATAAAAATGTAAACAGTGCTTTCAAAGGTACGGGGTTGTTGGACTACCTACATGAAAAAAATGAAGATACAATTATTATTGTAGGGCTACAAACAGATTATTGCATAGATGCAACAGTGAAATGTGGTTTTGAGCATGGACTTAAAATGATTGTTCCAGCAAATACAAACAGTACGCTTGATAATGCGTATATGACAGCAGAAAAATCTTATAGATATTATAATGAGTTCATGTGGAATGGAAGATACGCAGAATGTATTTCCTTTGAAAAAACTCTTGAATTGATGAATAGATAAATTCCAGTTTGTGGAATTATAGCCAGCTAAAAACTGAATAACCGCCGCTACATAGAACGGCACACCAAGACAGGAAATCAAGAAAAGGTTTCCTGTTTTTTTGCGTCCATTTTTGGCATTTTGAAAAATTGTCAGTATTATACCGTGCAAGGAGGACTGAAAGAAATTCTCTCTCTTGTTTGGCAAATCCGCAAGCTGTCCGTGGAGGGCAGGCAAAGGAAAATCCCACCTGTTTTGTTTGGCAGTTTTCAATTTTCGGTGGTGTGGGAACTGAAAGGAAAGTGAAGAAATTTCCGCAAATCTCCGTCATTTTTGCTTTGCGTGGTGTTGTAGGTAGTAGG
>ERZ777306.3880-NODE-3880-length-14709-cov-6.936058_pt1 | contig 14709 bp, 9 predicted proteins | sample MGYA00374966_ERZ777306 | MGnify/ENA primary metagenome ERZ777306 (study PRJEB29329, sample SAMN06343882) | mouse gut metagenome | isolation source: Mouse cecum | place: Austria: Vienna | collected 2014-11-15 ...
GAAGAAAAGATAAATGCTGGTTATTAGATAATTAACGATCGTGCGTTTTCCCTGAGAAATAAAGTATACGATAAGACGGTAGTTTATCAGTAATAAGAAGGCTGATTCTTAATATAGGTAATGAATAAAATAGATTCATAACTGTGCAGAAAGGAATCAGACAAATGAATCTTGTTAGTGAGTTCAATCATTTACTGTTATAATGGGTTGCACAATTCAGACCATAAAATTGCCATCTTTTGAATTGGTATTGAAGCCTGTCTAAATAGTCTTCCCAATTTTTGTGTTCTGGGCTACTCCAGCCTATTTCGGCAACAGCATTGGCGCGGGGGTATGCCATGTATTCCACTTGTTCCGGAGTTTTTATGTATTCTGTCCATACATTGGCTTGCACTCCTTTTATGTGCTTTGCTTCTTGTTCCGTCAATTCCTTGGGAATCGGGTTGTATCCGTACGTCCATTCGAGTGCGCAGATTCGTCCGTTTGCTAAAGGAGATATATCCATGCTTGCCTGGTAGTGATCAAGATATACATAAGTATTAGGAGTCATAATGACCGGATGCCCTGATTTTGCCGCGGTAATTCCTCCGGCAACACCTCTCCATGACATCAACGCTGCATTAGGGGCTATTCCGCCTTCTAATATTTCATCCCAGCCAATCAGCTTCTTCCCATTCTTATTCAAGAATTTTTCAACCCTTCTGATGACATAGCTCTGAAGTTCATGTTCGTCTTTCAATTTCAGTTCTTTTATTTTCGATTGGCATTTCGGGCAGGATTTCCAACGTGTTTTCGGGCATTCGTCTCCTCCTATATGTACATATTCTCCTGGAAATAGCTTGAATACCTCCAGCAGTACATCTTCAATGAAAGAATAGATGTTTTCATTGCCAGCGCAAAGTACATCGTCGTAGATTCCCCATCTTGTACCTACCTCATACGGTCCTCCCGTACAACCTAATTCGGGATATGTAGCCAGTGCGGCGAGCATGTGTCCCGGGAGATCAATCTCGGGAATGATGGTAATATAACGTTCTTTGGCATACGCCACTATTTCTTTGATTTCTTCTTGTGTGTAAAACCCTCCATAGGGCGTCCCGTCGTATATTCCCGGAATGGCGGCAGAATATCGGTTGATGATTGTTTCCTTGCGCATGGAACCGGTTTCGGTCAGCTTCGGATACTTCTTGATTTCTATCCTCCATCCTTGATCTTCTGTCAGATGCCAATGAAAACGGTTCATTTTTTGCATAGACATCAAGTCAATGTATTTTTTGATAAAAGAAACAGGATATAAATGTCGACCTACGTCTAAGTGTAATCCCCGGTATTCAAATTGTGGTATATCCGTAATGTTCGCTGCGGGGATACTCCATTCGTTTGTGTATGCTGTTGTGTTGGAGTAGATTTCCGGTGGAAGCAGTTGCAATAAAGACTGTATGGCATAGAAGAATCCGGTTTCTTTGTCTGCCAGTACCTGTATCTGTTCGGGAGAAATATTGATTTTGTAACCTTCATTTCCTAATGTAGGATCGTTGGCACGGCTGAAAATCACATAGTTACCGGAGATGTTTTTAGTGCTATTCTGTATTTTTAGAGGCAATTGTGCTATCCGTGTTAATCTATCCGTCAGGAATCGTAATGGCGCTTCGGCATTTTTATCTTTTAGTATAATGCGGGTTTCTTTATTAAAGATGAATTTGCCTTGCTTCTCTTCGAGAGAGCGTGGGGCGGGGATGATGCTATATATGTTTTGAGATTCTGTTCCTACCATATAAACCATACCACGAAGGCGGAAAGCACACTTTAGTGGCTTTTTCTCTGTATTGAGCGCATTTTTGATGCTTGCACGCAATGTGTATTGAGGAGATTTGATATCGTCACCATTCAAAAACAAAGTAGTTTGGCTCATTGGAGACAGAGTCACTTCATTTTGTTCCGGTTTTAAATGATCGCATTGGGTTATACGAATGTGATAAGGGATACTGCTTTTGTTGGTGATGTCAACTACCATACGGGTATTATTATTGATAAGACGGGTGCGTATATCCAAAGAAGAGTTTATTAGCTTCTTTAGCCATCTTTCCTCGCCGGAAATTGTATCGTTTAATAATTCTACAAAGCAGTGATCTAACAAAGCATTGCGGAGATATCCGTCACTCCTTTCACGTGCAAACACTAGAGTTGTTTTGTTTTTGTCTTTTATATTATCTAGTATGGTTTGACATTTTGATATCGTATATTTGCTGACAGCTACCATTCCTTTGTTTGTAGCATAGCTCGCCAGTTCTTTGTTGTTAATGAAGATACTGTTCAATCCTTTTTGGAAAGCTTGGTTTATCGTCTCCTCGTCTTTGGCAGGAGCACTTAAATCACATTTTAATATTATGAAGTCCGATAATTCAGGAATAAGTATACTTTTTTCTTTACTTTGTGAGAATATGGGTAATGTGACGAAAAGGTAACACATTATATATAGTAGCTTCTTGTTCATCAGGGAATCGTTTTGAGGGGTGTATAGATTAGGGAGATTAGTGAGACAGATTACTTTGCCATGCCAAGCAGTGCCGAAGCATTTCTTTTTCCACTCACAGAAAATGAGATGCTTCGACAGACTCAACATGACAAAGTGAAATTAGTCATGATTATGGAGATAGCCGCTATTTGTTATAACGGATAGCAAAGTAATTCATAGAGCTATGTGCATTGCCTTTTACTGAGATGGTAGCTCCTGCATCTATCCAGGAACTTCCATTACTAGCCTTGTTATTTTCCGGCATCAGACGGATGTATACGTTCTCTTTACCTAACAAATTCAAAGGAAGCTCTACGTCAATAGCTTTATAACCGGGGCACTGGGATATTAATGTATTGGCCCATACTACCATGTCCGGTATCGTATAAGAGGTGATATAGTGCCAATCATTGTCATTGTCCATATCACCGCTAAACGACCATTCGGCCTTCCAAAAACGGGGCCTGCCGACTGCAACACCACCCTGGTTGCTGACGCTGAGTTGCATAGAGAGATGATCGCTAGTAATGTTTTGGGTGGAGAAATTGATCACCCAAGCGTAACCGCGATTGTGTTCCTCATCCCACCAATAAGGATTAGACCAAGCCAGCCAAGCATTGCCATCGACATTCCCTTTACCGTCAGTATTGACATTGGTGTAATTTCTCAAGTAGTCTGTTCCGTTTTCCAGAATGATACCAAATCCGTTCTCATTGCCTTTGTGGATTCCAAAGATATTTGATGCGGCGGTACTACTGCCGATAGGTCCAAGGTAGGCATAGTCATTAATACCATTTCCACGCAGACCGTTACCAATCTGATGTTTGGTATATGTGTGGCGGAGACGACCGTTATCGCCATAAGTGGAAGGGATCGAACCGTCTTCTTTGCGGATACCTTTCGTGTCGATATAGCGGAATTCGGTAATCAGTCCCGAGAAACTGTTTTTAAAATCATCAGCCATTTTGAAATCCGATTTCGACATGTGACGGATTTGGTAACGGCCGATTTCGCCTGCTTTCTCTTCGTCAATCAATCCGCTTGTTCCTTCCATGTATTCGAAACGAGTGAACAACTCATACACGATGACCCCCGACATATTGCCGGAACCATAAGGCAGGCGGCTACCGTCGCGGCGATAGGGGCAAGTCGTATTGGTATAGATATACATGCTGTTTCCATTGATATCGCGCATTAATGTAGCATATTTGGCACAGCGATGTGCGTTGGCCGAATTGGCATAGCCTTCGTTGATCGGTGTCAAGCTACCTTTGCGGACAGGAAGTTCGCAATCTTTCAGTGTCACATAGGTATAGATATCTTCGTCCGTGAGGTCTTTCATGTGTTTCTCTTTTACAGGTAAATCTGCTGCCGTTCCTTCTGTAGACGACATGACCATAGAAGCGGTCACTCCGGAAATTGTGTAGCGTTCGGGGTTTTCTTCCAAAGTCACTTTCGTACCTTTTAACAGAATCTGAACTTTACTGTAACGGGAGAAGATATTGTCTTCTGCTGTAGGGGTTTCGATGCAGAATCCGTAGCGTCCGTCGATACTTTCAACATAAGCGGTCTTTTGGCTGATAGAGTAGTCAATTGTATTTTGGGTCGTTTGTGTATTATCACCTGCGTTGCCCGAGAAACGGTCGCTGACTACATATCCGGTGATATAAATATCATCGGTCACTGTAACACCGTCTACATCACCCGAGTTGCGAACGTCCATGAACGAAACCTCAACACCTAATTCATCCTTTGCATTCGCCTGCATTAAGAAAAGCTGCTGCTTGATTTCTTCTTCCCAACCGTCGATATAAACCATATTGACAGTGGCAGTACGTACAGCACGTTCGTTGGGGTTCGGATCTGTCTGGATGACGAGGAAACCATTCTCGTAAGTGATGTCCTTCACCCAGTTATTCTCATTATCGGATAAAGTGCTTGTTGTTTCTTCATCTGTATAATCTACGCTGATAGTAAGGTCTTTTATATCAATGTTCATATCAAGCGCTGCTTTCACCTCACCTCCATAGCCATGCACTGTCATATTGGGCTTAGAAAGTTTGAATGTCGGAGTTTTTACGCCTTTCTGTTTTAAGTAAATTGTATCCGAAAGGTTGCTTCCGTCGGCATTCAAACATATTTTTGCCATACGGGGAAATCCGTCATTGAAATCATATTCAACATGGAGTGTGCCGTCACCGGAAAGATGACTTTCGGCTATTGCAATCCATTCGTTTGCGTTATTTTCAAGTGTGATGTTATAATTTTGGTTCGAGTAGACTTTTATGTCCAAGTCGCCTGCATCCGAAGAGAGCGTGTAGGTTTTTCCGTCGACTCCGAGTTCTTCAAAATAGGCTTCATCCCCGTTGTCCAGTTCACAGGCAGCCAAAGAGAGCATGAACACTCCTAAAAAAGCACCCAGTTGTATAGGTCTGTATTTAATAAATCGTTTCATATTAGAGTTGTTGTATTAGACAAATCGTTCTTTTTAGTTTCATTCTTTTCCCTGTTGGGTAATTATAGTGCTAGTTGTCACTATTTTCGGGGCAGTATTGATGGCATTGGCCGGAATTGAAATAGATAAACTTATTTCAGCAACGCGGGGGGCGTAAGCCGGGTTAGCTTCTAACTTGAGATAAAGATGTCCCATATCATAGGATACTTCTTTAATCCAATTGTTTTCAATCTCGTCGGATTCATACGTAACGAGATAGTTGACACGGTGAAGGTCGTATTTCAGGTTAGTGTCGAGCTCCAGTTCAAGTGTCGTAGTAGAGGCTGATGTTTCCACGTTTTGCTCGTTGATGATAAGACGGGCATCGCTGGCTGAGATTTCACCGGTCTGCACTAAAGTTATCGTATCGCAGAGATGCTCTTCGGTTTCAAAAGCCAGTTGGACTTCACGGTTTACTCCATAGTTTGCGGCATGGGAGAATATAATTTCGCTATTCTCTTTGCCTGTAAGGCGGTCGATAGAGGCCCAGTCTACTTTTTCTACGAAATGTGCATTCCAGCTTTTTGTGGCGTACACTAAAATGTGGGTGGTTCCTGTCCCCGATGGCAGAATCAGGTTTTTCTGTGTGAAAGCAAGCGGAAGTTCCCATTCAAAATCTTTTTCACAGCTTGTCAGCATCAAACTGCATGCCGAAATCATGAGAAGGAATGAATAATACAAATATTTTTTTCGTATCATAATTGTAAGTTGTTTCAATGATTATATAACAATTTTTTTATTTCTCCCAAGTTATATAGAGGGGACGATGGTCAGAGTATTTTCTGGTAAAATCATCGATGATAAAGTTTCCTCCGGTGAAAGCAGATCTCAAATCGGGAGAAATATAGATGAAATCGATGCGCGTACCAAAACTCGTCTCTGAAAAGTTCTTGTCAAGACGTGCCGAATCAATAAAACCGAAATCAAGAATACGCTGATGTACTGAATAATCAATCTTTCCGTTGACGAGGTTCTTCAGTTGAGGGCGTTTTTCTTCTGCTTTGCGAAGATACTCTACCAAACGCCCGTCAGCATATTTTTCGGCATCGACTGGAGATACGGAATTAAAATCGCCCATTATTATCCATTTCTCAAAAGGACCGCTCTGACGGATAGTTTCGAGAATAAGGTCAATATCGCGTTGACGACTTTCATAGCGGTGCGGACTGAGATGTAGTGATATGATATGGTAGCCGTCCACTATGCCCATTACGAATCCGTGCCACATGTTGTCTTCTACCCTCATAATGTTCACGATGGGGTATTTAGATGTTATGGCAGTGGGAAATCCCTTCTCTTTTTGTAGCACTGCATAAGGATGTCCATACGATGCAGCTAGTGCTTCAAGAGATTTTTGTGTGAATTTATTAGCCTCTTGCAAGCATACGATGTCCGGGTTTTGGCTACGAATCCATGCGGCAAATACACTTTTATTCGTAGTGGTGTCGGCACGCATGCCATATTCTATGTTATAAGATATGAGCTTCATAGGCCGCTTTCCCCGTTTGTTTTTGGCAAGTCCGGGCAAAGTGATTGCCAATCCGAACAATACGATGATTAATGATCTGAGTTTCATATAACTTTAACTTCTAAGTTGTTCATTTCCTGAGGAATTAGTCTCTGTAGTAAGCTTCGTATGCTTTGTTGTCAAGCGCATAACCGGAGTAAACGACTTGCGTGTCAGGAATTGGATAGTATTCGTGGCAAGGCCGGATATTCTCTTTTAAACTCGGTAAACCTGTGTTGTCATAGGTTTGCGTGTACCAGATTCCCCAACGAACCAGGTCGAATTTGCGTTGGAATTCACCTATCAGTTCACGTCCTCGTTCTTTCTGAATCTCATCCATTAATCGTGCCCAACTACGGAACTTCGGATAGTTGCCGATGCCTGCACGGTTGCGGGTCATGTTCAGATATTTTATAGCCATGTCGGGATCTTGTTCCTTCTGGCAGTAACACTCTGCTTTCATTAACAGTGCATCGGCATAGCGGAATACCTTATAATTATTCCCGTCACGACTGCTGTCGAGATAAGGACACCAGAATTTGGGTCCTGGCCATGGAGTCGTGCTTATACTCTTGAAAGCATGACCGTTGTATTCCCAAGCCATGTTGTATTGGGCGCGTAAGTCTCCACCGGCTTTTGTTTGCAGATTTTGGCAGAAGTAATCGGTGGGACGCCAAGGAGTCCAGCAAGTCGACTGGTTGCCCAGTTCCGGGATTTCTACACCGTCATATTCGCAGGTGCCTGCACGACGGGTAATAGGCATACAGATACAGGCGAGGTTGGAAGTGTAGTTCAAACCACCGGTAACATAAGAGTGTTGGATTTCAAAGATAGATTCGGGAGTGTTCTTGTTGCGGAACATAACGTCTTCGAGCGAATACTGACTGAGGTCGCCGTAAATATCTTCTAGTTTGGATATTGCGTTGAGTGCTATATCCCATTCTTTGTTCCACATTGCCATCTTGGCAATCAGCATCCAGCCGGTGGCGGCTCCTGTACGATTGGATGCTATTTCCGATGAACGTACCTGTTCCATTAGCGGAACAACTTCTGACAATTCCTTTATCAGGTAATTACGGGTTTCCACAGCGGACATACGTCCCAGATGTCCGATCTTTTGTTGAGTCTCTACATCCTTCACGTGTTCTGTGTAGAATGGTACATCTCCAAAGAAAGAAGTGAGCAGGTAGTAATAAAATGCGCGCATGATTTTGCCTTCACCCAGTAAAGATAACTTTTCATCCTCTGTGAGTGGAGAGTTCTCGATTCCATAGATAGCAGCGTTGCAATACATTACACCTTTATATCCGTTGGTCCATACGGTTTCACCATGACGGGGTTTCGCAGGAGAGATATCCAAACGGGAGTCCAGCGTACCTGAATTGATATACATGATATCGGTACAAGCCTCTGTCGCGATGAAGAACGTATAGTTATAAGTCCCGTTTAAAGGGATATAGCATGAGTTGAGTGCGGAGAGACATTGAGCCTTTGTCTGATAAAAATTGTCGGGTGCAGAAAAACTCGATGTGTCTTCTTCCAGACTACAGGCAACTAACGTGAACATTGACAGAAGAGTAATCAACCAATTTATTCTTTTCTTCATGACCATAGTTTTCTTTATTACATTAATTAATATCTGATTTGAGCACTGAACGTGATAGTGCGCGATTTTGGATAAGCCCCCAAGTCCATACGACGTAGAGTAGAATCGCCGCTAGTTGATACGTCAGGATCAAATCCGTTGTATTTTTTCCAAAGATAAAGGTTCTCTCCATTTACACTCAAAGTCAAATCACGAATACATTTCGCTTTTTTATAGAGGTTGAATGTGTAGCCGATAGAGATATTCTTCAAACGCAGGAATGTTGCATCATGAATTTGTAAATCACTTGGCACGTGTGTATCAATACTTCCGGCGCGGGGCAGGTCGGAGTTCGGGTTGCGAACCGGATGCCAAGAGTCAAGCATGTAGCGGTATTGGTTAGTAAACATACTACCCGACATATAAAGTTCGGCATAATTGTAAATCTTGCCGCCCAGCGAGTAGTTGAAATAGACACCTACTTTCCAGTTACCGAAACGGAATGTGTTCTGTAAACCTCCGTAAATCCAGGGGTCGGCATTACCAAGATATACCAAGTCATCCTGGTTGAGTGTTCCATCATGGTTGATGTCATAATAGCGTACTGTACCGTTTGAAGTGGTCGAGGGGGACGCGTAGGCATGAGTTGCTTTGTTACGGTTCACTTCGTCCTGATTCTTCCATACGCCACCATATTTGAAACCCCATAAAGCATTCAGAGGGTAATCTTTTACATAACCGTACATCATATATGAGTTGTTACCCGGTGCGCCATACGCTTTTACAAACTCTTCAGTGCCGATGTCGTCCACATTTTGTTCATTGTGGGCGATGGTAAAGGTGGTTGACCATGAGAATTTTGGTTTTTCTATATTGCGGCTTTCTATAGTCAGCTCGACACCTTTGTTCGAAGTCTTACCAATATTGGTGAGACGGGAAGAATATCCGGTTTGTGTCGGAGTCTGAAGAGTTAGCAATAAATCCTTGGTCTTTGAGATATAGGCTTCGGCTGTTACAAACAATCGGTTGTTCAGGAACGCTAGGTCGATACCAAGATTGTAGAGGTCGGTCTTTTCCCAGGTCAGGTTGGGACTTGCCAGACGTGAAGGATAGTATGCTGCAGGCTGCGAACCGCCGAAAAGATAACCGTTTGTCGTACTGGAAAGGGCGGCAAGCGAACGATAGGCGCTGATTGCGTCGTTACCGGTACGTCCGGCACTCAGGCGGATAGACATTTCGTTAATCCAGTCTATCCCCTCCATGAACTCTTCTTTGGCGGCATTCCATTTTAAAGCCGCGGAGGGAAAGAACCCCCATTTGTTGTTGGCTGCAAAGTTGGAGGCACCGTCATAACGACCTGTTACGGTCAAATAGTATCTCTGTTTGTAGTTGTAGTTGAAACGGGCCAACAGAGACATTTTGGTACGTTTGTTAGTGCCTGATGAGGCTGAGTACGTTTCTTTGTCTTGTACAGCGTTCATGTTGTTCCATTTTACATTGTCGTCCATGTAACCTTTACCGGTGAGTGAGATATCATTCGAAGAAATACGCTGTCCGGTGAAACCGAGAAGTCCGTCGATTGTATGTCCGGAATCAAACGATTTCAAATAAGAAAGAGTGTTTTCCGTCAGAAGATTTTGATCATCATATTCGGCTCGATAGGCTTCTCCGCCCTCTCCTTCAACCTTGGCAGGTAGGGTGCTTGGATAGTAACGGTAAGCGTGGCGTTGATACATATAGTAGGTGAATTGGCTCTTGAACTTCAAGTTCTTGACAGGCTCAATTTCTATGAAACCGGTATGATTAGTAGAATGGTGTGTCTGATAATTGGTGTTTAGCAATATAGTGGCTAACGGAGTATTAATCTTTTGACCGGAATAGTAGAAGGGGTTGTAGTCATCCATTGGTTGAATGTTGGGACTTAGATAGATGGCAGAGTTATACCATCCGGTTCCACCGATAGATGCCAGGTTCTTGTCATTGTGCCGGTAGGTATAGTTGCCGGTATATCCCACTTTCATCCAGTTGAAAAGCTGGTGAGTAAGAGAGACGCGCCCTGTAATACGTTCCTGTCCGCTTCGGCGGATTACGCCTTCGGTATTGTTATAACTCAAAGAAATGTAGTAAGAGGTTTTCTTTGTACCTCCCGACAAGGATAAAGCATAATTTTGGTACATGGCTGTGCGTCCGATAGTTTTTACCCAGTCGGTTCCTTCGCCTAAAGAGAAAGGATCGGAGTAGGGGTATGCTGACATGGGGGTACCATCGGTGATTTTATCATTGCCATCGGCTGTATTAAAATAAGCGTAGTCATTGCGATATTGTGCCAACTCGGATGCATTCATAATATCGAGTTCTTGGGGAATTTGGGAGAAGCCGATATCCGTTTTGAAGCTGATGCTTGGCCTATCTGCATTCATCAATCCTTTTTTGGTAGTGATGATGATAACACCATTACTACCTTTCGAACCGTAGATGGCTGTAGAGGAAGCATCTTTCAGTACAGAAATGGATTCGATGTCCGCAGTGTTCAAATCATTCAGGTCGTGAACGGCATCCATTACACCGTCGACTACAATTAACGGTTCGTTAGAAGCAGAAATTGAGCGTGTGCCACGTAAGCGAATGGAGGTCGTGGCGCCTGGTTCACCGGTTGTCGACATGATGTCTGCTCCTGCGATACGGCCTTGTAAAGCTTGGTCGATGGAGAGTACCGGAGCGTCCTGAATATCTTCCATTTTAACATTCGAAACAGAGCCGGTAAGATCGGCTTTCTTGACAGCGCCATATCCGATAACTACGACTTCGTCTAAGGCTGTTTTTTTGTCCGGCAAGAGTTTCACATGAATCTTTTCGCGTCCGGCTATTTGAATTGTTTTCTTTTCATAGCCGATAAAGCTGACTTCCAGAGTTCCGTTTTTAGGAACCTGTATTTCATACCATCCGTCCAGATTGGTCAGGGTGCCGACTTGTGTGGTGGTTTCTTTGATAGTAGCTCCAACCATTGGCTGGTCTTCTTCATCGAATACCGTACCGGACACTTTGATTTTTTGATTTGCGTTCTGCGCCACTGTTTCCGGGAGCAACAGGCAACATGCCACCAGCATAAGCAAAGTCTTTCGGATCGTATTCCAATAGAGCGATGCGTTGTTTTTGTTTACTAATTGTTTCATGTGCTTTTTATAGATTAAGCGCTTTTTTAATAAGTTTATTTATTATAGATGCGGCAAGTTACCGTCACCGGATAGTGATCGGAATAATTGTCGGTAAAGTCGTCCATTAAGATTTGGGCGTTGAGCATATTGCGCATAGCTTCTCCTGATGCATAGATGAAGTCGATACGAGAACCTTTATAAGACCCTGTCGGACCTGTCCAACCGCCATATACGGTAGGGCAACTACGCACAAAATTGACGTTCATTTCACGTATCGGATCTCGATAGCCGCTGTCGAGGATAGTCTGGTGCACCTGATAATTGATATTGCTGCCCGAAGCAAGATCGTTCTTGTCAAGTGGTGATGCCGAGTTGAAGTCTCCCATCATCAGCCAGTATTTTTCATCGGGATATTTACGAACTGTGTTGTCGAGGTAAGTTTGAATTTCCTCCAGGCGGTAAGCATCTCCATTGGCAGCGGTGGAGCCGGACGGAGCGTAGGATTGGGGATAAAGATGCAGTACGAGGATATTAATGCCTTTGATTTGGGCATGTATCCCTCCATGTGATACCCCTTTGCGGATACGGCTTATCACTTCAATCGGATATTTGGATGTGAGGGATACGGGATAACCTGTCTCCTTGCATATCTCTGCGTGGCTATGTCCCCAACGGTTTGCCAGTGCTGTAAGCGTTTCTTTAGTGAAACCATTGGTTTCTTCAATTGCCAGTATGTCAGGTGCTTGTTCACTGACCCAAGCTACAAAATTATCGTAGTTGTTGTCTTTGTCCAATTTCATTCCTTCGAGTATGTTGTAGCTTACCACTTTCAATGTTTCTGTCGTTACACTGGAACCGCTGTCCAGTTCGAGTTCTCCGGTAGGCAGTTCTTCTTCATCGTTGCAACTGGAGTGGCAGATAACCATCACTAATGCCATTGCAGCATAAAATATTTTGCAAAATTTATTCATAGTACATTTTATATTTATTGGTTATAGCGAATACTTACATACATCAGGCCACTGGTGCTGTTGTTGTTAATGCTGGCGGTATCGTAGGTTGTGGTTGTTCCGGCTTTGTTAACGGAAGGAATCAGTCGCAAGTAGACGGAGGTTTTGCCAAGCAAATCAAGAGGTAACTCTATGTTGGTGTTTTTCCATGCATTCAATTGTTCATAAAGGGTGTTGCCCCATTGCACTACATCCGGGATGGTGTATTCGCCTGCTTTATTCCATATCCCGTCTGGATTTCCGTGTTCAGACCATTCTACATTCCAGTAACGAGGTGCACCAATGGCATAGTTTAATGTAGCAAGCTGTAATGAAATGTGTGTGGCAGTGATGCCGGAAGTCGATATTTTTATCATCCAGCTGTTTGCTCCTGTAGTTGTCCACCAGTTTTTAGTTTGAAAAGCCAGATTCAGAGTACCGGAAATAACTCCTTTGGTGGTTCCGGTGATTTCTCCATTGACGAAAGGACCTACATGGCCGTAGTCGGGCGCAGCTGTAGGAGTAGTAGATGTATGCCACAACTCGCCGCTTCCGTATGAAGGAAGTACTTTGGTGCCCGAAAGTTTGAATGCATTCCATTCGGCAATGATTGTGGAGAAACTATTATCTTTTGACAGGTCGATTTTTATATCTTCGCGGGAGAGGTGGCGCATCTGATAGAGCCCGATATTTCCATCCTTTTCGAAGCGGGGGTATTCTTCGTGTACAATGATGCCTGAAACAGTTCCTGAACCTTGTGGCAACACACTGCCATCACGACGGTAAGCACAGTCGATATTGGTCATTAGGAACATGCTTCTTCCTTGATTGTCGTGCATTAGCAAAGGATATCGGTCGACACGCTGTACATTGTAGCTGGGGCAATAGCCTTCGTTGAAAGGGGTGAAGGAACCTTTGTGGATGGGAAATTCGCAGTTCTTTAAGGTCACGAACGTGTAAACATCGTTATCAGTGAGCTCTGCCATCGTGCGTTCTTTTTTTATAATGTTTGTTGCGTCTCCTTTCTCCTTTGAAATAAAACTTTTAAGTCCCATATCTGTTAATGTGTAGCGTTGGGGCATGTCTTCTTTCTTTAGAGTTAATCCTTTTAGCCAGATTTTTACTTTTTCGAAAGGCGCAAAGTCGTTCAATTCCTTGGTGTCGAAAACCAATGCAAACCCATATTTGCCATCAAGGCTCTGTATGTAGCTCGTACGGTAAGTTGTAGACATGTCGATTTTCGTTTTGTCTAGTTGGGTGTTGGCAGCATTATTTGCTCCTGTTGCATCACAAACTATTATGCCTTCGATGGCTATGTCATCGTCAATTGTCAGCGTTCCGGCAGTAGCTTCCACCATTTTGCGGACTTCGGCAAAAGAGATGGTTCTTGTAGCTTTGGTACCTCCCATTTCCATTTGCCCAATATTGAAGTCGGTAGTGTAAGGCTGTCCCCAATCGTCAGTATAAGTAATGTGGAGGACGGCATTACGTTCGCCTACTTCGGGCTCATTGGAAGCCACTTTTACTTGCATCTTGTTCATCTCTTTATTGAATGCAAGTTGCGAAATCCATTCTTTGCCTTTGTCATAATCCACGGTCATCGCGATGCGAGTGCTGTCGCTGGCGGGAATATTGGTGTTGAGTGCTACTTCTATCTCCTTGCCGGTAGCGGGGACGTCGGTCTTCTTGTCCGGAAAGGAAATGGAAGGTGCTACACCATATTGGTAGATATAAATAGTATCTGCTTTTACCTTGTTGGCGAGCTTTACAATCACTTTACCTTTACGAGGAAATTTTTCATTTGCTCTCCAAACCAGATTGAAACTTCCGTTTCCTTCTCCTTTTTTATGTTCGATGTTAATCCACTGACGGGTCAAGGAGTCGCGTTCCACTATCCATTCGCAGGTTGCTTTTAAAGGTATTTCACGCCTGCCGGCTTCCGATGATATGTAGATACTGGATGCATCGCCGGTAGTTATTATTTCCTGTGTTTCTTCGTCGTTACACGAAATATAGGAAAGCGACAGGAGCATCATGCTTGTATATAAAAATATATTTTTCATAGTTCTTTATCTTATTCCTCTAGTAAGTAATAGTATACGTCATCCAGTCGGTAGACATGGAAATTGTCGACAAACACACGGTTGTTGCCTGACGGAAGGACATAGTCGCCTCCGATAATCTGAATCTTGGTGTTGGCGGTAATGGGGCGTTCGGGGGTGCTTACTACATAAAAATCATGTCTCCCTTTATTCCACATTGTGTGGAGAACGTCTGCATCAAGAGGGTCGTAATAGTCAAGATTGATTGTCTTTGTAGTAGTGTGAGTCTCGGCAAATTCTCCTCCATTCAATATGTTTATGGTTAACTTGTTGTTGTCTTTTTCTCCGTTTTCGTCCATATAGGCAACTGCATCGAACGAAACGAGAAGAACCGAATCTCTTGCGATGTCAGTCATATAAGG
>ERZ777306.3885-NODE-3885-length-14686-cov-16.132664_pt1 | contig 14686 bp, 10 predicted proteins | sample MGYA00374966_ERZ777306 | MGnify/ENA primary metagenome ERZ777306 (study PRJEB29329, sample SAMN06343882) | mouse gut metagenome | isolation source: Mouse cecum | place: Austria: Vienna | collected 2014-11-15 ...
GGGATTCAGGCCCCTGAAGCCTCTTGGATGTATGCCGGTGCGGGTCAACTGGAAAGTGCGTTCGGCCCGATCCTCGAAGAACCGTCGAGCTTCCTCTACGGATAATGCTCCGGGAGCTTCGTTCCGGGGCCTCGTATCGGCAGGATCTCTCGTGCACGAGACGAGCATAAGCAATACAATCCCGAATAATTTAATGACTATTTTCATAAATATTATTGTGTAGCTGTTTGCTTTTGACAAATATACGAATATTTTCGCAAATTTTTATTATATTTGCATAAAAGCTGTTTTTTATGAAAAATCATATACCCGTTTCGCTGCTGATCCTATTCGCTGCGGCGTGCGGAACTCCCGACATTCGGAATGCAGGATACGATTTTCTAAAAAATGACAAAACGATTCATCCGGATTCGCTGCAATCGACGTTATCGCTCGCATGCGAAACCTGGCAGCGTTGTCCGTGGAAGGATTCGTACAAAGACCGTTACTTTCTGGAATACGTATTGCCCCCGCGAATAGCGTCGGAACCCGTAGAATACTACTGGAGAGAAGATATTCCCGACAAACTCGCTATCGAGCGAAGCGACAGCGACCGGATGCTGACGGTAGCGGCAAAAATCAATCGGAAAATCACCATAAATACGGATCCGTCCGCATGGAAAAACCCGACAATGGGATATAGTGCCACGATTTCAGGCCGATTCGGGAAATGCGACGACCGGGCTATTTTGGCCGCGATGGCGATGCGGTCCATGGGGATTCCCGCCGCTTTCGAGTTCGTACCCAATTGGGGCAGCAATAATAACGGACACTCGTTTTGCAGCGTTATTCTGCCCGATGATTCGGTCGCCGTTTTCCAGGATGTCAACGATAACGGAGACAATGCCCTGTTGTCGCAGAAAGCTCCTAAGATTTATCGGAGGATGTACTCCCTGCAAATGAATACGCCTCTCTATAAATATAGGAAAACGGAAGAGCTCCCCTCTCTTTTTCAGGATTTCAGAATAATGGATGTAACGGCCTGCCATCGGATAGGGAAACAACAGGTCGGAATCGCCGTACCGGAAACTATCGGGAACAAAATAACCTATCTTTCCGTTTTTCACCCGCATGGGTGGATTCCGGTCGCGTATACGGAAAACAGAGGGAAAAATACGTTGTTCGAAAACGTCGGCGACGGTTCGAATATGAACGGATTCGAATCCGCTAAAGGAGAAAACATCGGAAACGGTATCGTATATTTACCTTCGGTTTATACGGACAAAGGGGTCATACCGTGCGGCCGGCCTGTCATCGTCTCGGATGAGGGGCAGAGGCTTCTTGCGGCATCCGAAGAACAGGAGACGGTCCGGTTAACCCGCAAATACCCCCGTTTGATTCGGGTGATAAGGTTTGCCGATTCGATGGTCGACGGGATTTTCGAATGCGCGAACAGACCGGATTTTTCCGATGCCGTTCCGGTATTCCAGATTGCGGACACGCCTCTGAGCAGGATGCAGTCTGTCGAACTTCAAACGAAAAAGGCCTATCGGTATTTACGCTATCGGAAACCGCGCGGACTGTTCAGCATCGGCGAATTGCAGGCGAAGGATTCATCCGGCCGGAATCTTTCCGGTGAAACAATCGCACCGGAAATATTGATGTCGGAGGCTTCATTGCCGAATGTTTTCGACGGCGACCCCCTGACGTATTTCGAATTGCCCGGAGGCCTCGATTTATGGGTCGGTTTGGATTTCGGCAAACCCGTTCCGATCTCCCGAATCGGGTTTTGTCCCCGGAATGACGACAACGAGATCTCGCCCGGGGACGAATACGAACTGTTCTATTGGAAGGACCGTTGGATCAGTTTAGGCAGGCAGACGGCTTCGGATTGCACACTGGAATATACGAATGTTCCGAAAGGAGCTTTATTGTGGCTGCGCGACTTGACTCGGGGCCGGGAGGAGCGCCCGTTTACTTATGAAAACGGAATTCAAATCTGGTGGTAAAACAAACATTAACATAACTTAAAACTATTTAGCTATGAAGATTAAAATTTATTTATTGTTCGTCTTTTTCGGAATGATCGGCAGCAGCCGGGTTCATGCGCAATCTGAATATGCCGCCAACGAAAAGCAGCGGCAAGAGTTGATGAAAGAGTACGGATTGACAGCGGATCAAGCTCAATCCATTCAAGTATTTTCCCGCGAAAGGACGGACCGGATAGAAGCCCTGAAGGCACGTAATCTGTCGGAACAGAGGTATCGAGAAGAACGAGAGATCATAACGGACGAATATTATCGGAAGGTCGCCGGAATACTTTCGCCCGAACAACGTGCGAAGTTCGACCCCGAAGCATTCAAGGCTGCCCGATCCGGTGAAATCGCCCGGTTGAAACTGTCCAAAACAAAAGCCATTCAAATGGGAGCATTGAAGGCGGATTACGAAGCGAAACGGAAAGAATTGACGGATCGGGATCTGCCGGCCAGGGAACAAAAAAGTCAAAGCGAAATCTTGGAGAAGAATTATCGTGCTGATGTAAAACGTTTGATCGGCGATGAAAAATTTGCCGAGTGGATCGCATTCAAAAATACGGAATTGGAACGCAAATACAAAAACAAATACCGATTTACCGACGAGCAGTTCGAGCAGTACAAACGAATCGAAAACAAAAAGGCCGTCGATATTTATACGATTAAGAAGAGTGCGATTTCTGCCGCGGAGAAAAAGACGAAGATTCAGGCTGTCAAAGAGTGGAAAATTGAACAAATGCAAAAAATCCTTTCTGCGGAGCAATTCGAAAAGTGGCACTCAGATTATCTTCGGGCAGAGCAGAATAGACGAAAAGCCAAATAGTTATGAAACGCTTTTACCTTCTTATTCCGCTGATATGCCTCGTGGCGCTGCCGAGCTATGGGCGGGCGGTCTACCATTTCGAGAGCAGTGTGGTATCGGACAGCCAGTTCGGTCCGGATGCCGTGGTGGAGTTCGAGGGCGAATCTCCTGCCCGCCTTTACCTCTTTCCGCTCCATAAGCATCTGGACCTGGCCGGGGTCCTCTCCTCCGAGCTGTCGGACGACGGAACGTGGATCGAGACCTATGCGACCGCAGCCAAGAGCGTGACCGTAGCTTTCGAAAAGAGTCTGGATCGAGGTATCTCCGCGATCGAGCTCCGGAAAAAGAACAACCGGATCCGGTTCGAGCCGAACGACGGCAAGGCGGTGAGCGTCACGAAGCTGCCGCCCCTCTTCATCGGACAGGTGCTGTTCGCCAACGAAAACAGGCGCGGAAGAAAGATCAACGATTACGGGAGCCGCATCGAACGGGATGACATCGTTTATCTGGCCTGGAAAATCGTCTACCGGACCCTTACGCCGGATATTCCGGTAACGCTCGACATCCGGATCACGGATGCGCAGGGCGTTCTGATGCGCGATGCGCAGTCGCCTGCGGATTGTACGTGCCGCGCTGTGTTCCGCACCGGCTCGGAACGTGCGGCCGAAACGGAGCAGTACCTCGGCCGGCTGAAGGCCTGTTTCGGGAAAGGCTGCCGGATGGAGATCGTGTGCGGTGGCGAAAAGCTGATTTCCATCCCCGTTCCGGCACGCGGCAGATTGAGGTATGTGCCGATCACGGATGCTGTCGGCAAGGTGTGGGAGCCCCGGTGGCTGCTCGCATTGTCGGAACAGCAGCGGGAAGAGAAAATGAAAGAGCTCTATCTGAAAAACTACACGGGGCGAATATCGGAAGATTCCAGCGTCAACATCATCGGCTGGAAAATTATTGAAAGCGAGTAAATGTATTAATGTTAAAATATTGCAATATGAAATATTTTCTGTTGAAAGTACAAATAATAATATTTGTACTAATATCATTATATGCATGTAATGATGAAACATCAGTACAGTCACAATCATTACAAGAATCTGAAACAACATTTTCAATTGAGAATGCAAAAGAAGTATTCGAATCAATATTCCAAAATTATATAAGTGATTGTGAAATAAAGCATCAGGATAAACTCTTTCCAATAGACTATATTCCAGATTGGGCGCATGCAACAAGACAACAAAAGGGCAAGGACATTCTTATTCTTTGCCCAGTGAATTCCAACTGTCGTAATGGTGTAATTGGAGCCAATTTTACTGGAGTAAAGAGCGAGGTATTTATATCAAAAGTTAATCAATTTATAGCATTTGAAGTTTGCGAAAATGCTCCTATTCAAATTCTTTTAAAGATTGTTATTCCTGAAGGACAAACTTCTTTGATTTCTCGCGTTAATGATTTTATTCCATATGAACAGAATTTTTCTGGAATTGTATGTAATTATAATCTATTGGGTAAATTAACATCTGTAGAACGGATTAAACATGGTAAAACGATCCTACAAAATAAGGGCATGAAGTTATGGGAAATACTGCATTCAATAGGAGTTATAAAAATTATAAAGTTCGAGAAGAAGGTCGACACAAGATCTTGGGGTGAATATGACGATTGGGACGACTATTACGACCCACATTTTGATGATGATGGCAATTATAACCCTGAGGATGAAGAGCCTGATCCTGAAACTAATCCTGAAACGGACCCTGGAACGGGCTCGGATTTGGTGGGGGCCGACGGCTTGACGAATGAACAGTGGTTTTATGAAAATTACCCAGATTGCAATCCGGACGTAATACCGGATATATCCGATGATTCCAGTGATGATACGGATGGCTACGATCCGGACATTATTGTTTACTTACGTCATGCTGCGTGTGGGACATATATTGGATCAATGTTACTGGATGAGATTGATAATGCCGTGTTATATTGCCCAACTTGTAGGAAATATGTATATTTCTATTTTTAACAGAATTATGAAATATTTCGCCGTTTTACTTTTGATGTTTCTATCCGGGTCTGCCTATAGCCGGGCAGTCTACCATTTCGAGAGCAGTCAGTTGCCGGACGAACGCTATACGGAGGGTTGTTCGATCGTGCTCGATTCGGAACACCCCGACGGCATCGTGCTGATGCCTGATAATCGTCGTCTGCGGCTGAAAGGAGTTACCTCCTACAGATTATCGGGCTCGGGCGATTGGCAGGAGACTTACGGGACGGAGCGAAAAAAGCGGGTCCGGGTCCCGGTTTACGGCTGTTCGGCCACGCTGATCGATTCGAAATATTCGGTCGTGCTGTTCAAGGATATCGAAAAGGGCGTTTACGCGGTGGAGCTCCTTACGGGAACCAACCGGATTCGCTTCGTTCCCCGATCCGGAGAGGCCCTGCCCGTTATGACCGTTCCGCCTCTGTTCATCGAGGAGGTGCAGTTCGCCAACATGAACGACAAAGGCGGTTTTGTCAACGATTACGGCGACGAGATCGTCGGCCGCGAGGTAAAGATCCTGAAGCAGAAGATGATCTATCGCAGTCTATTGGACGACATTCCGCTGACACTGGATATTCGGTTGCGGACGCCCGAGGGACGTCTGATGCGCGATGCCGATTCGCCGAAAGGCTGCACCCGTCGGATTGTCTTCCGGACGGGGACTGGCGGAGGCGTGCTGGAGCAGCAGTTGGGCGAACTGAAAGCCAAATTCGGCAAAGGCTACCGCATGGAGATATACTGCGACGGGCGGCAGCTTCTCTCCGTCCCCGTACCGACCCGTGGAGAACTGCTGTATGTTCCGATCTGTCATCGGGCATCCAATTTTATCAGGATGGAGAACCCGCCAAGTACGCCGCTGCCCGACGATCGGGCCGCCATGTTCAAGATGCTGTACCAGCAGAACTACACAGGGCCCATTTATAACGGGAATTACATCGTCACCGGCTGGCGGATCGTAGAGATCTGATTGCGGGAAAAGACAGCCTTCGTGGGCTGTCTTTTCGTTTAGTTTGTTGCTGCCAAATATCGCTTCATCTCCGCTTTTATCCTCAAGGTCCGCGTGCCCTCCGTCCGAACCGGAACCGACAGCGCTTTCAGGGCCTGCTCCCGGGCTGAAATCGTATCTCCCGAGTCGCGATAGGTCTCGAACAGCTTATAGACCGGAGTCAATCGGCGGGGAATCATCGCATACGCCGTCCGATAGCAGGCAAGAGCCCGATTCCAATCTTTCTCTGCCTTATATAAATCTCCCAAATCGCAAAACAATTCCGACGTAGGTACGATTCGTTCAAGGTCTTTCAGCACGATCATCGCACGTTTCGGATCGCCCTCGGCATAGACGTATTGACCGTAGACATCGGCCATGCGCGGGTAGCCCGACAGGCGATGATAATGGTCCTCGGCGAATTGTCTGGCATGAGCCGCTTTCGAAGGATTTGCGGAGAACAGCTGCGGAATTGTTTCGCGGCACTCTTTTCGGAACGAATATTCCATTCCGACATATACGAACAGGATAATCGAGAAAACGACTGAACCCCAATGTATACAGCGGGGAATGCTAACAACCGAAGGTTTGCTTTGAATCGACGCAATCAGTATCGGAAACAATACCAAAAGGCCGGGGACATACGAAGGATAAGAGAATTGAGCGAATACGATATATCCGATTATTGCAGCCTTATATTCGTTATTATTTGCCGGCGTCTTCAATACGGCGACAAGCAGCCCCAATATCAAAACCAGCCCTATAATACCCTGATCTGCCAATACATGCAGGAACTCGTTGTATGGATAGGCAATATTATCGGAGTATTGCGAATAAGCGGATTCCGGATGCTCCGTAAAATAATCCGCCTGATAAAACATGTAATTTTTATTGAATCCGCCGATGCCGTGCCCCAGAATAGGCTTGTCTGCAATCATATCCGCAGTAACCCGCCATACCAAAAGACGGCCATCTGCAGATTGCGGTTTATATTTGTACAGTCCTCCGATAACAATTATTAACGTAACAAATAGCAGAATCAACCGATTTCTGTTCAATCTCGTTTTCCTCCTTTTCAATATCCACAACGCTATTGCTCCGCACATGGCGCTCAGCCATCCGGCCCGTGAATCCGACAGCACAAGCGCATAACCCTGAATCGCGGCAGGTATAAAAAACCATGCGGCATATCGGCACTTCAGGAAGCGGCTCCACATGCAAATCGTAGCAATAATGCTTATTGCCAGAAAACCGCCCAATTGTCCCGGATTACCGAACGAGCCGGTAATGTCGAATAACCGATGGCTGCTATTCAGTCGATCAAAATGCTGCCCTATTGCCAGTGCTGCCTGCCACATTCCGATGCACATTATTCCGGCAAATACGATAGTCGAGTAGACTCTGAAACGACGCATCAATAAATAACATAGGGCTATACAGCAATACGGATATAAGCCGCAGCATTCGAATGAGGGGAAGCAACATCTCGATATAACATATAACATCCACAAGGAGAATATTATATCAACTGATGTAATATCCCTATAATTAGTGTTATAATATCCTTGATCCATATGCCGGCACATTGCGCTGATAATATAGTAATAACAAAAATACATATTTTTTTTCGAAGTTCGTTCAATTTCAACATCTCAACGCCACACACTTCCATTTCGCTGCCTCATACTTCCATAGGTCGTTCAACTCTTTTTCAATCAGATTCTTATCCCTATTTTCGTCCTCGCATCGCTATTGGTGCAACTTAAAATCATCGTAATTATGGACGAAAAACAAACGAACGATGCCAAGCAAGTCATGCTCGTTCAAGAGGCCGGTGACGGACGCATCCGAGCCGTCACGGGAGTGGATTCGGTGGGTAATCTCCACACGGTCGAACCTACGCAACAAAACATGTCGAACCTGCTCAACGTGAACACGCAGGATGCGGCACTCGAAACTTTCTTCAAGAAGTTCATGCAGGAGGCAGAGAATCCCTCGCACACGGGCATTTTCATCATGACCCAAAGTGCGTTCGACAGGCTTTTCCAAATCGACTTCGACCCGGAGATTCTGGAGAACTACCGTGTCGATCCCGCCTCGCTGATGCAGGAGCAAAGATTCGAGCCGCTGGACACCTCGAAAATCGACCTCGACGATCTGGTCAAGAAAGGTATTCGCATGGAAGACCTCGAACCGCACCTGCGGGCCATGTCCTACGGCCATAAATCCAACGGCCTTATCGAGATGAATCCCGAATTAGGAAATGGCCTGCGTGTCGCCACCAAAGGACGCGTCTCGCTCGCAGAGCAGGCCGACGGCTCGCTCAAAGTCATTCCTCATTACTGGCAGGAGAAACCCGACCTCGACGCTCCTTTCCACGGCGTGCTGCTCGACGACGAGGTGAAGAACAACCTCACGAACGGCCGTCATGCCGGTAAGATCATCGACCTCGAACTGGAGCCGGGGAAGCTGACCCCTTGTTTCGTGTCGCGCGACAAATGGACGAATACGCTGGAATATTTACCCGTCGAACTGCTGGAAAAACGTGCCGTCATCAAAAATGCCGAGCTCTCCGAGGGCAAGCGGATGGACTTTTACAGCGGTGGCAAGGTGCTGTTGGAGGGCTATACCACCCGCGCCGGATACAAGCGGGACGCCTATATTCAGATCGACGCCGCCGAGCGCAACTTTGAATTCTCCTACGACGGACTGGATCGTAAACGCTATCAGGCTGAGAACCGGGCCATCCATACGCAGCAGCGCGCCGCGCGTGGCGAACGGGAAGCGAAAGGCATGGGCAAGGCTCCCGAGCTCACGATCCACCACATGATCCTCAAAGCCGCCGTTCCCGACGAGGCTTACAAACAATGGTCGGAGGCCGTCAAAGACCCCTCCAAACGCGCGGAGGTCAAGGCATTCTACATCAAGGGCATGGAGAAAGACGGACAGCGGGAACCGTTCAACGCATGGGTCAAGCCCAACTTCGCGCTGGGCAAGATGGACTTCTTCAAGTGGAATCCCGACCGTGCCAAGCGGCAGGGCGCCGAGGTTACACCGGCCAACGAAAGCCGCACGCAGGTGGCGGTCAATTCCGAGGGCAAGACGGCCGAGGCTGTCAAAGGCGTGAAGGAACCGCTCAAACAGGGACAGCAGCAACCCACCCCGGCACAAACGCGCCGCGCCGTCCGCAGCAACAAGAACACCGCCTCCAAAGGCTTGAAACATTAAAGCTATGGAGACGGTCTATGTGATTATAGGAGCGTTGGCGCTCTTCAATATTGGTGTTATCGCCTTGTACCTCCATGTCGGGAAACATCTGCCCGCGGATAACTGGGAAGATAACGACCGGCAATACTACGACGAGAACGGCAACCACGTCTACTATGACCGTAAGCTGATCGCCCGTCTGAAAAAAGAACAAAAGAAACGAAGCCACTGAAAAAATCCGAATTATCATCATGCAAGTAATCATCGCAGAAAAGCCCTCGGTAGCGCGTGAGATCGCCGCCATCGTGGGTGCCAAGAACCGCAAAGAGGGGTTCATCGAAGGAAACGGGTATGCCGTTACATGGGCTTTCGGCCATCTCGTCGGGTTAGCCATGCCCGAACAGTACGGCATCGAGGGATTCAAGGCGGAAAACCTGCCGATCCTGCCGCCGAAATTCATCCTCCTTCCCCGTCAGATCAGGGAGGGCAAGGAGTACAAGACCGATCCGGGCGTCGTGAAGCAGCTCGGCATCATCAAGGAGTTGTTCGCCATTGCCGACCGCATCGTCGTCGCCACCGACGCAGGACGCGAGGGCGAGCTGATCTTCCGATACATCTACACCTATTTGGATTGCCGCAAGCCGTTCGTGCGGCTGTGGATCAGCAGCCTAACGGACAAGGCGATCCGCGAGGGGTTGCAGCACCTCCGGCCGGGCGAGGAGTACGACAACCTCTACCTCTCGGCCAAAGCCCGCAGCGAGGCCGACTGGGTCGTCGGCATCAACGCCTCGCAAGCGCTCGCCATCGCCGCCGGACGCGGCGTGTGGTCGCTGGGACGTGTTCAGACTCCTACGCTGGCGATCATCTGTTCTCGTTATCTGGAAAACAAGGCTTTCGAGCCTGCGACCTACTTTCAGCTCAAACTCCACACAGCGAAGGATGCGACGGTTTTCTCCGCGCTGTCTGCCGGGCGGTTCGACGACGAAGCGGCTGCACAGGCGGCCTATGCCGCCGTCATGGACGCTGACGGGGTGCGCGTCGTCGCGGTCGAGCACAAGGAGGTAAAGGAGCAGCCGCCCCTGCTGTACGACCTCACGACGCTTCAGAAAGATGCCAACACGCGCTACGGCTTCTCGGCCGACAAGACACTCGGCATCGCGCAGACGCTCTACGAAAAGAAGCACATCACCTATCCCCGCACGGGCTCACGGTACATTCCCGAGGACGTCGCCGCAGAAATCCGCCCGCTGCTCGCGGCCTTGCGGAATCATTCGCAGTTCGGTCGGGAGGCGGTAGCCGTATCCGGTTCGGAGATCAACCGTCGCAGCATCGACAACGACAAGGTGACGGATCACCACGCCCTGCTCATCACGGAGGTAGCACCGGCAAGCCTGCCGGCCGAGGAGCAGACGATCTACGACCTGATCGCAGGACGTATGGTCGAAGCCTTCGGCGGTGTCTGCGTCAAAGACATATCGACCGCCCGTCTGGAATGCGGCGGCATGGAGTTCGTCGCCCGAGGTACGGTCGTCCGAGAGGGCGGCTGGCGCAAAGTCCGGCGGGAGCCGGAGGAGCGGACGGACGATACGACGGCGGCTATACCTGCCTTGCAGGAGGGCGGCACATTGCCGGTAAAAGGTTGCGACATGGAGCGCAAGCAGACCAAGCCGCGCCCCGTGCATACCGAATCGAGCTTGCTTGCCGCAATGGAAACCGCAGGCCGCGAGTTGAAGGACGAGGCGGAGCGCGAGGCGATGAAAGATTCGGGCATCGGAACGCCTGCCACACGTGCCGCCATCATCGAGACGCTCGTCGCCCGCGACTACATCCGCCGCGAGAAGAAGTCGCTCGTCCCGACCGATAAGGGACTGGCCGTATACGGTATCGTCAAGGACCGGAAGATCGCCGACGTCGCCATGACGGGCAGCTGGGAGCTGGCGCTCTCGAAGATCGCAACGGGCGAGATGGACGCGACGACCTTTCATTGCGGTATCGAGGTATATGCTGCGCAGATCGCCAAAGAACTGTTAGAGGTCAAGATCGAGAGTGCTGCACGTCATGATGCTGTCTGTCCCCGCTGCGGAAAGGCGATGACGTTCTATCCGAAAGTCGCCAAGTGCCGGAACGCCGACTGCGGCCTGACGGTGTGGCGCACCATCGCCCGCAAAGAGCTGACTGACGGCCAGCTCACCGATCTCGTGACCAAAGGCAGGACCTCGGTCATCAAGGGTTTTACCAAGAGCAGCGGCGAGACGTTCGAGGCGGCGGTCATGTTCGACAAGGAGTATAAGACCGTCTTCGACTTCGCACCGCGCAACAAACCCAATAAAGGAAGGGCGAATAAACGGAAATAATCGTTACCTTTGCCACTGAAGAATCTTATCACGACGGGATTACTTGTCTGATGGATTTTTTCAGTGGCGGCGCTTCGGGTGGGAACCCGGAGCGCCTTTTTCGCTTATCCCATTTTTCAACCACTGAAAAATCCGAATCATGTCAGACAAACAACAAACCCCTTACGAGGAGTTGTCCTATTACGGACTCTCTCTGCTCTCGTATCTGCGCGACAGCCATCCCGAACTTGCCGCCGACAGGTCGTTCATCGCCGAGCACGCCGACCGTGCCGCCGAGGCGTACAGCGACGCGATTCGCGCGGGAAGCACCCATGCCGAGGCCGAGGTGGCCGCAAGCGACGAACTTTATCGCGGGCTTCATTTCTCACCGTACAATACGCTGGTCAACATCCTTTGGGACGAATTCGCCTCGGAGGTTCCCGAAGAGGCGGCCCGTGCGGTCGCACTCCGGCTTCTTGCTCTGCCCGTATTCCGCGACGTGCTGGCGAAATACGACCTTACGGATGATTTCGCCGCGACACCCGAATACGAATCGCTCTACACCGAGCTCGTAGGAACCGTTCAAATTCTGCTGGAAGATGGCTTACAATAAGAAGGCGCATCTTCGCCGAAATATCGACGCGCTGAAAGCAGCTTTCGCGCTCGAACGGGAGCCGCACGAACTCTCCCCGGAGGAATCCGCACGACTTGCCGCATACAGCGGCTTCGGGGCGATCAAGGAGGTGCTGGAACCTCCGAAAAACAAATCGGGCGACGATATGGATGCACTCATCGCCGAGTTGCACGAGGTCATAAAAGCCGGTACCCCGAACGAGCAGGAGTACAAACGCTACATCGACGGAATCAGAAACTCGGTGCTGACGGCATTCTATACGCCGCCCGAAGTCGCGTATGCCATTGTCGATACGATATGGAACAGAGGGATTGCTCCCAAACGGATTCTCGATCCCAGTGCCGGCACGGGTGTCTTTCCGAAAGTCTTGGCAATAAACCAGCCTTCCGCCGAGATAACCTGCTTCGAGAAAGACCCCGCGACGGCTCTCATCCTCAAACACCTGCATCCGAGAAGCCGCGTGCGGGCGCAGGGATATGAAACGATCGAACCCAAGTATGCCGGTCATTACGATATGGCCGTGAGCAACATCCCGTTCGGGGACGTAGCGCTGTTCGACCCGTTTTTCTCGACCCATACCGACCCCGTGCGGCGTCAGGGAACACGCACGCTGCACAACTACTTCTTCATGAAGACGGTCGATACGGTACGCGAGGGCGGCATCGTCGCATTCATCACTTCGCAGGGCGTGCTCAATGCCGAGCAGGGACGTCCCGTGCGCGAATGGCTGATGAAGCGGTGCGACGTCGTGTCGGCCGTGCGGTTTCCGAACGACCTGTTTTCCGACCATGCCGGAACCGAGGTCGGCAGCGACCTTATCATCTTGCAGAAGAAAGCCGCGGCGGGCGAATTGTCCCCACGGCAGATGGATTTCATCGAATCCCGCAAACTGTCGAACGGCATTCGGGAGAACAACCTGTTCCGAACGTTCGACCGCGTGATACATACCGCCGCAAAGGTCGGTACTGACCCTTACGGAAAACCCGCAATGGAGTTCACGCATACGGGAGGCATTATCGCTATCGCTAATGAGTTGCGGCGAATGCTCTCAGACGACCTCCGTGCGAACTTCGACATAAGCTACTACCTGTCCCATGCTCCTGCCGACGAGGTGCGGCAACAAGTGCCGCAACGACCGCAGCAAACACCATCTGTCGTTGCCGAATCGGAGGAGATGCGCCGTGCCGTCGCCGAGATGGCGGTGCAAGGGTACAGGCTCGATACGGAGACGGGAGAACTTTCGGCCCTCGACGACCTTTCGCAGCGAGTCGCGGAACACGCTTCGTCGGAAGAAGATTTGGCTGAATTCGGAGCGTGGGCGGCGGAAAAGGAGCAGCGAATATGGGAAGCCGCCCCGCCGCAACCCGAAGACTTCGGCATCGCGGAACCCGCCGATACGGAGGTGCAGGCGACTTTGGAGCCTGCACGACAATCGGTCGCAGAATCCGCCGGTTCGCTTTTCGATGTTCTTATCGAGCCGCAATCCGAACAAGCCGCCGTGCCGCAGGAACCGCTGTTGACGCTCTACGACCTGTTCGGTTTCACCGAGCAGGAACGCAGTCAGACACTCCCCAAGCGCAGAAATCGTCGTGTGCCAGCCCGAAAACCGACCGGTCAGCCGTCGATGTTCGACCAGCCTGCACCGTCGGAGCCGCAGCCCGCCGCTCCTGTTTCAGAGCAGCCCGCACTATCGGAGCAAGAGGACTACGACCCTGAAAAGCTGTATGCAAGTCTGAACTGGGAGGAGAACCCGCCGATAAACGGGTTCTACCAGATGATGATGGAACTCTCGCCCGAACGACGGGCGGAGCTTCGGCAGGAAGCCGCCGAACGTCGGGAACAGCGGGCAGCGCAAGTACTGCGTGCCGCCTCGCCCCGCACGCCGGCCGATACGGAGCCGCGCACTTTCGGCGGAGAGATGCTATCGCACTACCGCGAGGGGACACTGGCGATGGATGAAAAGGGGCGTGTCGGCTATCTGCGCGACCTCGACGCCCTGCGTCCCATGTTCCACCCGCTGAATCTGTCGCCCACGCAACGCTCGAAAGCCTCTCTTTACATCGAGATACGCGACACCTATTTCCACCTCTACGACAACGAGGCGCAGACACAGACGGAGAATCCCGCCCTGCGCGAGATGCTCAACCGGCTTTACGACGACTTTACGGAGCGTTTCGGTCGGCTCAACGACAAACGCAACCTCGACCTCATCAAGATGGATGCGCGGGGAACGGAGATTCTGTCGCTGGAACGCTACATCGACGGCAAAGCCCGCAAGGCCGATATTTTCGACCATCCCGTAGCTTTCAACCCCAACGAGATCACCCATGCTGAGGATGCAAACGAGGCACTGGTCGCCAGTCTGAACAAATATGGGCGGGTCGACTTGGAGTACATGGCCTCGCTTACGGGAGCCACGCAGCAGCAGATGCTCGAAGAGCTGAAAGGACGCATCTACTTCAATCCCCTCATCGGCAGCTATGAAATCGCCGACAAGTTCATCGCAGGCAATGTCATCGAGAAAGCCGACCGGGTGCAGGCTATTCTGGAGCAGCACCCCGACAACGAGGCGATACGGGAATCGCTCGAAGCCCTGCGGGAGGCAACGCCGAGGCCCATCGCTTTCGACGACCTCGATTTCAACTTCGGCGAGCGCTGGATACCCAAAGGCATCT
>ERZ777306.3887-NODE-3887-length-14674-cov-8.367057_pt1 | contig 14674 bp, 9 predicted proteins | sample MGYA00374966_ERZ777306 | MGnify/ENA primary metagenome ERZ777306 (study PRJEB29329, sample SAMN06343882) | mouse gut metagenome | isolation source: Mouse cecum | place: Austria: Vienna | collected 2014-11-15 ...
TATTGTGAGGCTTTTGCCGAAACGGCGCGGGCGGATGAAGAAGAAAAACTTGTCCGCCTCTTCTATCATGGGTATAAACCGGGTTTTGTCCACATAATAACAGTCGTCGCGGCGGATTACTGCAAAGTTCATCATGCCGTATGGGATACGTTTCCTGTCCGGTGCTATATATTTTTCCATAACTTATACCTTATTTTAGGAACTTTCTTTGAACATAAACAAAGGTACGGGCTTTTTGTTACTTCTCCAAACAAACATTCCATAACTTCTCGTTATCTTTGCATTCTATTAAAAAACATCACCATCATTATGGAACTGAAACATGGATTTTACCATCTGATTGCGATACTTGTAGTTGCTATCTGGGGGTTGACTTTCATATCAACCAAAGTATTGATTAATCACGGGCTGACCCCTCAGGAGATATTCTTCTATCGTTTTCTTATTGCTTATCTGGGCATTTGGGTGATTTCCCCCAAACGTCTGTTTACGAGTAACTGGAAAGACGAACTTTGGTTGATGGCAGGAGGTCTTTTCGGTGGCTCGCTCTATTTCTTTACAGAGAATACAGCTTTGGGAATTACGCAAGCATCCAATGTCGCTTTCATCATTTGCACAGCTCCCTTGCTTACTACCATTCTCTCCCTTCTCTTTTATAAGAGTGAAAAAGCCACTAAAGGTTTGATTTATGGTTCCATATTAGCTTTAATCGGGGTGGGACTGGTGGTCTTCAACGGTAGTTTCGTGCTCAAATTATCTCCGGTAGGGGATTTGCTTACTTTGTTTGCCGCCCTGTCGTGGGCATTTTATAGTTTGGTGATAAAGAAAATGACAGGGCGTTACCCCACTGTATTTATCACCCGCAAAATATTCTTTTATGGAGTATTGACCATACTTCCCGCCTTTCTTCTTCATCCGCTGCAACCGGATTTCGATGTACTTTTAAAACCGGTTGTATTATCCAATCTCTTATTTTTGGCCGTCCTGGCATCCCTGGTTTGTTATGTCCTCTGGAATGTGGTATTGAAACAGTTGGGAACCGTTAGGGCTTCCAACTATATTTATTTGAATCCGCTTGTCACAATGGTAGCTTCGGTTATCATTCTCCACGAACAAATCACGTGGATTACATTATTGGGAGCGGGTTGCATTATTTTTGGAGTCTATCAGGCAGAAAAGAAATAAGAAAGAGTTTCTTCTTTGTATATAGAAGAAACTCTTTCTTATTTCAGTTTGAATGACAGATCTGTTTTTTATCTTATTTAGCGAATAATTGGAAAATCTTATTGCTTACATCGCTGTTTTCCTGAACACCGCCAAAAAGTTTGGATTGTGGACCGTATGCAAACAGTGGAACCATGATTGGTGTATGTCCTTTAGATACAAACATTGCTTTCGTTTTGACTTCTTTTATGTTTCCGTCACGTAAAGCTAATGCTCCGGTTTCATGATCAGCTGAAATAATCACTAATGTATTTCCATCTTTTTCTGCAAATCTGATAGCAGCTTCTACCGCCTTGTCAAAGTCCAATACTTCACGGACAACTGCCGAATAATCATTGCTGTGCGCACTTTTATCTATTCGGGCACCTTCTGCCATTAAGAAGAAACTGTTAGTGCTCCTGCTCGAAAGATAGTCAATAGCCATTTGGGTGGTAGATAAATTAGTGATAGTAAGCTGTCCTTGATTGGCATACATTCCTGAACAGATATGTGCCAGTCCCATGCCGTCACCTATCATTAAGATGACATTCGATGCAAAAGATGGCGCCTTTAGATGTGGTCTATAAAGAAGATCTGGAAAAATTATTGAGTCTGGCTTCATTTGGTCAATTGCTTCCTAACATGCAATTTGATTGGGTAGATAGTTTTAAAGCAGATTATTCCGATTCAATGATTGATCTTCTGAGCCGGTTAAGAGATAGCAAGCAATTTGTAGGAAATGATAACTTGAGAATACAAATCTCAAATTGTATTCTGCGATTTGATTCGTTAGATGAAGAGTCTGTTCGCATTAAGTGCCGTGCTTTAGTGGATTTGAAGCGCATGGGAATGGCATATACTGCATTTGATCAATTCACCAAGGAGTATAAGCTAATATTGAATGAGGATTTTAAATATAGTTTTGAGCAGTTTATAAGTGAAGTGTAACTTATAGGTCGATGTATTACAAAAAATATTGTGTAGTTTTTCTGGAGGAAAAAGTCGATTTTATTGGAGTTAATTCTTTATAATTCTTAAATTTGTATCCTATTACAGAATATGAATTAACACTATTATCAAAATGAAAAGAATTTGGGTGGCTCTTTTGGTGTTTTCTATACTAGGAGGGAGTGTATCAGCAAATGCTATTTCTTTTAAACGCAAAAAGTCAAAAAAGAAGGAGTCTGTTGAGAAAGAAAAAACTGCTTATGATAAACTGTTCTCATCTAATCATTCAAAAGCAGAAGGTTTTATCACTGTACATAAAGTAAAGGAGAAAGTTTATTTTGAACTTCCTTTATCAATGTTGCAGCGTGATATGTTACTAGGTTCTACAGTAACAGAAATTAGTGATAATAAGAATGCTATTATTGGTTCGAAACCTACCGAACCTCTTCATTTTCGTTTTGAGAAATTGAATAATAAAGTTTGCTTGTCGGCAGTGCAGACCAATAATGTGGGTGATGACAATGGTCACCGATTGAAGGCAGCTATTGAGATGAGTAATATGAATGCCATTCTGCAAGTATTTGATATTTCGGCTTATAATAACGACAGTACGGCAGTTGTTTTTGATGTTACCGATTTCTTTGTAAGTGACAATAAATTAATGTCCCCGTTCGATAAATATAGCGTGAATACATCAGGGGGACGTAAACGTTTGACCTCATTTCAAAGTAACAAATCATTTATTGATAGTTTTAAGGCTTTTGAAGATAACATATCAGTCCGTAGTTGCTTGAATTATATTTATTCGTTGACTGGGGGCAAAGGGAAAGACATAAAAGACGAGCCTCTGACCGCAAAGGTAACCCGTTCGATTATATTATTGGATACGATTCCTTATCGTCCCCGATTGATGGATAGCAGAATTGGCATTTTTCCTACAATGAAAAATGAATATTCAGCTGCTAAACAGACAACCCGTTCTATCTATTATGCCAATCGTTGGCGTTTGGAACCTTCAGATTTGAGAGGTTATATTGAAGGAAAGAAAGTGACTCCTATTAAACCGATTGTATTCTACGTAGACAGTTGTTTTCCTGAAAGTTGGAAAGCATCTATATTTGAAGCTGTCAATCAATGGAATGAGCCATTTGAAAAAATCGGTTTTACACAAGCTATCCAGGCTAAAGAATTTCCGAAAGACGATCCGGAATTTGATCCGGATAATTTGAAATATTCATGTATTCGTTATGCTCCGATAGGGATTGAGAATGCAATGGGACCATCGTGGGTTGACCCTCGTAGTGGGGAAATATTGAATGCTTCGGTATATCTGTACCATAACGTCATAAAATTGTTGAATAATTGGCTGTTTGTTCAAACTGCTCAAGCCGATAAGCGTGTACGTCATAAAGTAATTCCGAGAGAGGTGATGGACGATGCTTTACGTTATGTCGTTTCTCACGAAGTGGGTCATTGTTTGGGATTTATGCATAATATGAGTGCTTCTTCCGTAATTCCCGTAGATTCGCTCCGTTCTCCTTCATTTACGCAGAAGCATGGTACTACCACTTCCATTATGGATTACGCGCGTTTTAATTATGTGGCACAACCTGGTGATATGGAACGGGGAGTACGTATGATGCCGCCATATTTTGGTTTGTATGACGATTATCTGATTCGCTGGAATTATACACCTGTGCCGGAAGCTAAAACTCCGGAAGAGGAATATGCCATCACTTCGAAATGGATTACGGATTTATCAGATAATCCTGTATATCGGTATGGCAAGCAGCAGTCGGATATACTCGACCCTCGTTCTCAAACGGAAGATTTGGGTGATGATGCTGTGAAAGCAACCCGATATGGAGTGAAAAATCTGAAATACATTCTGGCTAATCTGAATCAATGGCTAGGAGAAGAAGATGTGGATTATACACATCGGTCGGATATTTACGATGGTATAATCATGCAATATCTGACTTATATGTTGCATGTATATCATAATATAGGAGGAATCTATTTGCATGAAAAATTGGTTGGTGATAAGGTGGAAGCCTTGCAGGTTGAACCTAAAGAGAAGCAGAAAGAGGCAATGAATTACTTTTTGGAGCAATTGGCGACCTTGGATTGGCTGGATGATGAAAATGTCCTGAAGGTACTGCCTATGGTAGGGAAACCATCGGATGCTTTGCGGGATGTAATGATGAAATTATTGATGAAAGCTCCTGCCCGGGTAGAATTTTCGGCATTAAAAGCCGGTAAAGGAGAAGGATATGATGTTGATGAATGTATGAATGATATTTATACATATATATGGAATCCTACTATACAAGGACGTAAATTAAGTGCTACTCAAATGAAACTGCAGAATTTGTTTATCAAACACCTGGCTTCGACTGCCGGAATCCGATTGAGTAAAGATACTAAATCATTGAAAAGTGAAGAAGATGCATGGGGGCAGTTAGCTGCTTTTCATCATAAAACAGGTGTAGGGCATAAAGGATGTTGTTGTGCGTCCGATCTAGGGCGTATGTTTAATCCAGTGGCTGGATTTGACGAACCGATGGCAGAGTATTTTATTCCCAAAAACCAGGATAGTATGTGTTATGGTTATTTCCTGCGCATACGTAATTTATTAAACAGCCGGAAGCAACATGTTGATAAAGATACGCGGCTTCATTATCAGTTATTGCTTCATCAAATGAATAATGCATTAAACAGATGATTATGAAGAATAAATATATCTTTTTGCTCTTTTTATCAGTATTTGGTGTGTTTGTCTTTTCTCCTTTGGAGGCTGTTGCCAAAAAAAAGAAAAAAGGGAAAATAGAGCAGGTTAAACCCAAAAGCGCATACGAAAAACTGTTGAAGGATAAACCGAATAGCGTCGAAACTAAAGGACTGATGAATCTTTATTGGGTAGACAATAAAGTATATATGGAAATACCCAGAGATGTGTTGGGTAAACGTTTGCTGATGGGAGGTGTAGTCGATAAACTAAGTAACCCGCAGGAATCATCTGTTGGCTTTTGCCCTGCTGCACCTTTGCAAGTGAAATTCTGCCGGTCCGATTCTTTAGTTAGGTTATATCAGATAGCGGACCGTCCGGTGACAGAACAAAATTCCCGTATCGGAGATGCGCTGAAAAAAAGTTTCAGTGATGTCATTTTAAATCAGTTTTCTATAAAGGCTTATTCTCCGGACAGTGCTTTGGTGATTGACGTTACATCTTATGTTTTCCAGGATGATAAATATATGAATCCGATTGATCCGAAAGCATACAATACAATGGGAGGCTGGGTGAAGCGTAAAGCCTCTTTCAAACAGAAACAATCAATGATATCTGGAATAGCTTCTTATCCAGATAATGTATCTATTTCATGCTATATGAGCTATGAATTAGCGATGTCATTATTCGGTATTTTTCCGATAGCAGAGAATATTCCTTTCAGCGCAGTTGTGAAGCGTACTTTTATGTTATTACCGGAAGATGGGGATTATTGCCCTCGTTTGGCTGATCCTCGTATCGGAACTTTATGGAGCGGCAAGGTGAATTTTTCGGATAAGGAGCAAGGTAGCAACATACAGTATTGGGTGAATCGCTGGAACCTGGCTGCTGATAAACCTGTTGTTTTCTATGTGGATACGCTGTTGCCTGAAAAATGGCAGAAGTGTGTGTATCGTAGCGCTGAGATATGGAACAAAAGCTTTCAGAAAATAGGTTTTTCTAATGCGTTAGATGTGAAACCTTACCCTAAAGATATAGGATTTGATGCCAACAGTATTACTAAGTCTTGTATCCGGTATGTCGTTTCACCTTCCGGTCAGATTACGGATAATTATTGGAGTGATCCGTTGACAGGAGAAATAATAAGTGCCAATATTTATATCCCTCATAATTTAGCTTCGAAAATTCAGCTGAATTATTTCTTACAGACAGCTTCCTTTAACGAGAAAGCCCGCACGTTGATGCCGGATGAAGATTTGGTGGAAGAAGCATTGACTTCGTTATTGTTGAGGCATTGGGGGCATTGTCTGGGATTGACGGATAATATGGCAGGATCTATTGCTTATCCGGTAGATTCGCTTCAGTCGAAAGAGTTTGTAAAAAAACATGGGCTATCTGCGTCAGTCATGGATAAGTTGCCGATGAACTATTTACTTTCGGTTGATAATTATAGTGCTGATATACCTTTGACGCAACAAGTGCTGGGAGAATATGACCATTGGGCGATTCGTTATCTTTATCAGTCCATGAATAAGAAAACACCGCAGGAAGAATTGCCGGATTTGCGGAAGCTGGTTTCTGAACGGAATCAGAACCCATTATTGCTTTTTAAACGTCCGCAGAGCAGGAAAGCTTATTATGATCCTCGCGGAATGGAGATGGATTTGGGAAATGATGCTATTCGTGCGGCAACCATTGCTTTTGAGAATTTGGGTAAAGTAGTGGCGAATGCAAACCGATGGTTGGACAAGGAAGATTTCAACTATGAAAAACGAGCCTCACTATATGGAGAAATTATCAATCAGGCGGATGAATATGTGAAGCATGTATTGCAGCAAGTTGGTGGAATCTATTTGAATGACAGTTATCAAGGGGATAGTTACCCTTCTTATCAACCGGTATCCAAAGAGTTGCAACGTCGTTCGTACCAGTGGATGATGGAAGCTATCAGTCAAATGAACTGGTTGGACAATCGGGAACTGTTGAATCATTGTGCGCTGACAGGTAGCGCTGCTGACTATTCACAGAAGTTTTTTGCCAATTTGCTATTAATACAGCTCAATAACCTTTGGCTTAGCGAAAGTAAATCAGATGACCCTTATACGCAACAGCAGGCTGTCGAAGATTTAAAGAATCATCTTTTTAAGGAAGCAAGGGTAGGAAAGGAGCCTGACGACTGGAAACGTTTCTTACAGGGACAATTGCTGAGTTTTGTCATTTCTTGGTCGAATGTAAATGTGCCGAAAGGGAAAGATGAGACAGCTAATGCTTCTTCTAAACTGACTATTCAGACTGTTTGTCCTTACCGGGGTATGACGGCTATTGAGAGCATTCCTTATTCTTCTGCTCCTGAACGGGCTCCATTCTGGTATGGCTGTCTGTTGGATTTGAAAAGTGAGTTTACGAGAGCGAAATCAGTAGCACCTAACCGGGAAATGCAAGAGGAGTATGATTACCGGTTGTTTACGATTGAGAAGGCACTGCGGAAATAGATATAATCTATAAAATGATTAGATATAAAAAAGCCAATTAATTCGTGATAAGATGAATTAATTGGCTTATACTTTTAATGAGGTTTTTCTTCTGTTTTGTTTATTCTACTACCCTTGTGAATGCGTAGGTTATACCAAAGAAACTCGCATCGAAATAATGACCGTACTCTTCAAACGTTGAGCTGAAGAAATCAGTTGGTATAAAATCGTGAAAGTAAATGATAATATTATTATCATCTATCTTATCCAATCCTATAAATGCATTTCCGAGCTCTGTTTTTCTCTTTGAGAAACAACGATTCACTTGAGAGGTGGTGAAATAAGGAGCGTCATATTCCTCATCAGCTATCCAGTTATAGATACCTTTCTCTATATGGTCGAAAACAACAGTGTGGCCTTGAGGGTTGCAAAAGAAGTCCTTTAAATCTCCCGTTAGATATGGGATTATTTTATCTGTGCCATCTTCTTGATGTACAAATTCCAGGTAGTCATTAGCTCCATTGTTTTCCGGCAGACTATTTATCCAGTCTTCGTCAGGCATGCCAACATATACATAGTTGTCTTTATCTTTAATCTCCACAGGTTTCCATTTGCCCAGCATGTCAGTAAACTTTAACTGATCCAGTTTTATATTATAGGATACAAATGAGCCCGGATAGTAGAGTTCGGAGTTGTCAACTGGTGTACCTAGTTTAAGGATAGCGTTTTTTCCTGTATAATCTTCTGCTCCTTCTTTTATTTTTATCTTAAAACGTGTGTAGTAAGATCCTTTTGGAATGGTGACGGAAGTTATTCCGTTTTCAAGTTCAAAATCTTCGTTCAATATAGCTGTACTGGACGGATCTATTTCTATCGGCAACACGATGTCTGTTGTTGCCCTGAAACTGCTGCCGCTATTTTCTCCTTCCACTTCGATTCTAATGTCTATTTCACTTAACAGACGATAGATAACAGGCTTGAAAGTATACATAATGTGCTCTTTCACTTCAACGGGGATAATCGCTATTTTCTTGTCACCGAGCGTATATCCGGAAACCGGGTTGATGGAAAGGCGGATTTCACGGTTGGCAGTCAGGTTGTTTTTGGGAGTAATGGTTAAAGTGGCACTTGTTTCTCCGGCTTTTATCATGAACCCGTTAGCAGAAATTTCATAGTCTTCATCCAATATGGCAGTACCTTCAATGATGACAGGAATGCTTAAGTCTGTTTCAGGTGCTACAGAAGCTCTCAATTCCACTTCCAGGCTACCGTTAGAAGGTAATATGTATATGGAGCGACTAAAAGATAACTTTGCACCCGATGAGTCGTCATCACTGCAAGCTGCCGACACTATGATTAGTATAATCATTAGCAGGAAGGAGCCTGTTATTCTGATTTTTGTTTTCATTTTAATCCTTTTTTATTGGTTAATGGCATTGTTGTATTCATCCCATAATGCTTGTACTTCTTCACGGTCTTGTGCATTCAGGATATTTCCGGTGGGAAGTAAATAATCTTCTGATGTATTATCTACTTTTGGGGTCAGTTCTTCCGGTTTATCACATGAAACCAAGAAAGCGGAAGAACCTGTAAGAATGAAACATAGGATATATAGTATCTTTTTCATGACTGTTTCTGTTTTTTATGGATAAATTATTCTATGTAGCCTGGATTTTGAATGAGCAAATCAGGAAATAATCTGATGTCTGCTTTGGGAATAGGAAAAGTATACAGATACTTTTCTGTGATAAATTTCTTTCCTTTGGCAGCGACCCAAAATTCCGGACGTCCGTTGCGTTTTAATTCAAACCAGCGGTCGCCTTCAACAAACAATTCTTTACGGCGTTCACAGAGGATGGCTGACATCAATTTTGTCAAAGGGATCCCAGTGGCGTCGGTTTTTATATTTTGTTGGAAAACTTCTGGGAGATTGTCAATCGTGTAGGCTATATAATCTTGAGTGATTCGTTTGGAACGAAGCTGGTTAAGATAACCTAGTGCGTCTGTTTCCTGATTCAGATGTGCGTGGGCTTCGGCTATAATCAGGCAAAGTTCTTCACTACGAAACTTGGTGGTGATGATTTTATTGACAATCCGTTTGGAATCATAGTTGCATCTGCGACGTACGTCATTGTCGGTGGCCGCAAATAAATCAACCAAATTTCTGTCGACAGGTCTTGATTTTATATCGGCTTGTGCAGTTGCGTAACTCATGGTTCCTATATCATCATCCATGGTGAATGAACGGATAATGACATTGTGTGCTTTTGCTTGTTTCTGGTTAATGGCTTCTACATATTCGTCAGCTTCCAGCATCGGGTATTTTTCCAATACTTCTTTGGCATAGGTAATAGCATTACTCCAGTTCTGTGTCCAAAAGAAGAAACGTGCGAAGTAGGCTTTTGTCACGGATGAAGTAAAGATAAAGTCTTCATTAGACACATTATATGAGAGGGCTTTTCGGAATCCTTCTTCTATAAATTCAGCAGTTTCTTTCAGATTGGCGCGTGCAGGCTTTGCTTCCATATCAAAATCGTCGACAAGTGGAAGTCCGAGAGTCTCTTTTGCCGTCTCCGGCTGGTATGGCTCACAGTAGCGCTGCATAAGGTTATAATAGCAAATAGAACGAATGCTCCAGGCTGTCCCCAATAGGGTTCTAGCTAAATCGGATTCCGTATCATCCATGTTGCCGATAACCATATTACAGTCTTTGATAACAGAGTAGAGTGTTTTGTAAGTGGCCTGATTTTTGTTAATGGCACTTCCCACATAAATGCTCGTATAGCCGAAATTGCTGGCAAGCGTTGCATTCAAGTCATCGGCAAACATCTCTAAAGTTGTCATTACTTCTGGATTGGGAATGATAACGTCATCTCTTCCTTTTTCTATCTGATCCAACCAATAATGGATAATGGTCGAAAAATCTTCAGCTGTTTCAGGAATTATCTTTCCTTTGGGCTTTACGTCTAAGTAATTGTTGCAGGAAGCCAACAATATCATCAGACCACAATAGATAGATATGAATAGTTTATTTTTCATCGTTTATTGTTATTTAAAATCCAACATTTACGCTAAACATCACAGAACGGCTTATCGGATAAGTAGCACCGGGGGTTTCAGGATCCATGCCTGAATAGCTGGTGAATGTGAAGAAGTTGTTCAGTGACAAAGAGAAATCTACATTGGAGAGAGCCGAATTACTTATTAACTTCTTAGGTAGCGTATATCCTAAAATGATGCTCTTAATTCTGGCATAAGATAAGTTGGTAAGGAAAGCTCCATGCGTGATTTCTTTGTGCATAGGGTTATAATAGCCAAATCCGTAAACCTCACCGAACGGATTCCATACGCGCGGATAAGTGCCATTTGTATTATTGGGCGTCCAACGGTCGGCTGCTGCTTTCGGAACATTCAGATGTTGTGCGAACAAATCATTTTGGAAGACTTGTTCGCGTTCTGTGTAATTAAATACCCCATTACCGCTTACGGTGCTAGCTGAAGTTGGCGACTTGATGAATTCAAAATTTTTGGCTCCTGTGGCAAAAGTTCCGTTTACGCTAAGGCGAATACCTTTATATTCGGCGGTTACATTAAATCCTCCGGTTACGGGAGCTTCACTTGTGCCTAGATAATACCGGTAATTATCGGGCTTATTCAAGTCAGTGGCTGTGCGTATTTCAGCATCGGGGCGCAGCTGGTATGTATATAATCCTGTTTCGGGGTCAATACCGGTGTATCTCCCACTATAGATGGCGTCTACAGGGTAACCCTCCCATAAATTATTATATCCCATGCTGCTATAGGAAGCTTTGTATTTGGTCACTTTATTCTTGTTATAAGCTATGTTGGCAGAAAGAGACAGATTGAAATCTTTTGTTTTAACAGGAATTCCATTCAGGGTAGCTTCGATACCTTTGTTATCAATATTGGCAGTATTGTATTTCTGTTGAGTGAATCCTGTGCTGCTTAGAACTTGCACACCTGTTACAATGTCTTTACTTTTCCGGTAGTATCCTTCCACTATACCTGTCAAGCGGTCGTTAAACATACCGAAATCAAGAGCCACTTTCACGTCTTGCGTCTTTTCCCAACGTAGATTGGGATTCGGTGGACTAACTACTTTTCCTATATGATAAATATTGTTGGAAATATTCCGGTAGTCATCGTAGTAACTGATAATCATTTGCGGGCTGACACTGCGGTTGATGTTACCTGTAAATCCGGTTGCTATACGGAGTGTTAATCTGTTCAGTGCAGGTTTTAGCGGAGCCATGAAATCTTCTTCGCTAACATTCCATGCTGCACCGGCTGCCCAGTTAGGATTAAATTGTTTGTCACTACCAAAATTAGAACTACCGTCAGTACGGAAAGAGACATTCAGTACATATTTGTTTTTGTAGTAATAATCAGCAGATGCATAGAAAGAGACAAAGCGTTGTTCACTCCATGTTTCTCCGTTCGAGCCATCAATAGCGGCGAGATAGGCTTTTAGTTTCTCGTAGCCTACTCCTGTCGGGTCATCAGGAAGTGGGGTTATGGCATTTCCGGTGATTTCGTCGTAACCATATCGTTTACTGTACAAACCGTCTGATTTACTTCCGCGGAATTCGGCACCGGCAATAAGGGAGACAGAGTGGTCTCCGAAAGAATCATCATAAGTAAAATGCCCGCGGACCATATAGCTCTCATTATCTACATTGCGTTGCAAGATAGAAGCATATTCCTTATTAGTATTGTTATCGATAGAAAGACGGTTGTCTAAAGCTGCTTTTGTGTTTTTACCATATATTTCCTTTAGACGGTTGGTGGAATAAGTATATGAAGCCAGGCCCACAAAACGCAAATGGTTGATAATGCTGTAATCAATTCCTGCACGAACCATTGTTTTTATATTCTTAGTGCGTGAAGAAGTTTCGTCCATTTCGCGAAGTACATTAAATCCACAATCAGGTATAATCTTGGAACTAGTCTTTTTATTGTTATATTCTCCTAGTGCATAATATGTTTCATCTGCCCGGTAACTGCCGTCTTCGTTATACGGACTTTCGTATGGATTGGCAAAATAAGCATATTGGAAAGGATCGAGACTATTCAGTGCCGGGGACTTTGAATATTGATAAGACATGGATGCCCCAAAGTCAATCTTGACTTTCTGGCTGGGGTGCATTGATAGATTAGCTGTCAGGTTATAACGGTCGTAATCATTATTTTTCAATAAACCGGCGTTGCGGGTATATGCTAGTGAAGTATAATAGGTGTATTTGTCTCCACCACCATTAATGGACAAGTTGTGGGTGGTAGAAACACTGTTGCGAAACAGTTCATCGTACCAATCGGTATTCGTTTTACCTAATTCTTCGATATACGTATCTTGTTGTTCTTTGCTCCATCCGGTAAACTTTCCCCTACCAGCACGAATGATGCCTACTACTCCTACCACCGGATAGTCATTTGCCCCGGCTTCAAATCCCGGAGCAGAGAATTCATCCCATAATCCCTGTTCATAGGCAAGCTTCTCTTGTGAATTCATCAGAGAGTAGTTCCGTTGGGGTGGTAAAGTGACTGATACATTGCCTGAATAGTTTATTTGGGCTTTTCCTGATTTGCCTTTTTTGGTAGTGACAACAATTACTCCACCGGCTGCTCGCGAACCATAAATAGCAGCGGCCGAAGCATCTTTCAAAATAGTAATACTTTCTATGTCGCTGGGATTGATGCCGGCGACACCATTCATGAACAAGTCGTCAAATTGACCGGATTTTATTTCAGCACTGGTAGGCATATCGGTACTTCCACTTTGCATGGGAACTCCGTCGATAACCCATAGTGGTTCACCATCTCCGGTGATTGTATTGGTACCTCTGATTCGTATTTTTTGTGTACTACCAGGTTGTCCGGATATGGCTGATACAGCCACACCTGCTATTTTACCTTGCATGAGGGCGTCTACCGTTGGTTGGGCTTGGTCTTTCAACTGGTCGGCCGAGATAATTCCGACAGAACCAGTCATTTTCTTAAAAGTAGTTTGGGTATAACCTGTAACGACAACTTGATCCAGTTCACTTGTTGCAGATTCCATTTTAATTTTGATAAAAGGTGTTGCTCCTTTCAATAAGTGCTCTACATTTTTCATGCCAATGTAAGAAAAAACAAGTGTCTTGCCTTCTTTCATCTCTTTGATGGAAAACTTACCATCAATATCTGTGGTAACACCGACTTGGGGGAGCTCCTTATAGCGGACGGATACGCCTACTAATGGTACCCCACTTTCGTCAGTTACAATACCTTTCACTGTTACCTGTGCATTTGCAAATAAAGGTAAAATTAGAGCGAAAAGTAATGTTAATGAAAAAATGGTAATTTTATTCATGATTGTATTATATTGGTTTGAATATATGCAAATGTATTATTATTAGCTGATATAAACAAGAAAAATGATAATATTTGTATTTAAAATGTGTGCTTTTGTTTGAGTGAATATCATTCGATGTTTATTATATTTTTATAAAAGTATAGAAAATTGGTTCATGGTATGTTATGACTGGCTTTTTGCATTATAGTATATATTGGGAAGTTTGGTAAGTAGTAGAAGGTAAGAAAAGAATGGCTCAGTTTGAGGGTTTGGAGGTAGAACAACTATACTCCAAACGGTTCGTTTTTATACGGAAATGCTCCCAAGATACTACCGCTGACAATAACTTGTCAATATGCAGCTTTTATTTCTTTCTCTTGCTTATATTATTCTTTCAATTGTCAAACGAAAACTCCTTAGGCAATGAAATAACTATCAATAGGTAAACGGTTGCCTAAAAATAACTAATAAAATCATTAGTGGCAATTGATTCCAAATCATGCAATTTTGAGCTAAATTCATAGTTACAAGGACTAATCTAACGCAATGCATTTTCTAGTAATTCTTCTTGGAACTATTATTTGCTTCGTTCCCTAATGAGTTTTCGTTCCACTTAAGTGGAGCGATAGTTCAACTTAAGTGGTTCTATCGTTCGACTTAAGTAGAACGAAAACTGAAGTGCAGATCTAATTATTATTTATAAAAGCTAGAAAACTAAATACGGTATTAAAACAGGTTATCTCTTACTGGCTGTTGGAAGCTACTGTTTAGTTTAGTTCATTAGAGCACTAGAATGAATCTATTTTTAAAGGTGGGGCTGCTCTGAACCGAATCTCTAGGATTTCAGATTACGGCAAAAGAATCTGATGATTGGAAAGAGAGAGTTCTGTTAGTTTATATCAAATAGGAACGAAACGTATAGGCATAAAAAAAGGAGCAACGCCTTGCTCCAACCTTTGTTAACCTTAAATC
>ERZ777306.3890-NODE-3890-length-14666-cov-4.116624_pt1 | contig 14666 bp, 15 predicted proteins | sample MGYA00374966_ERZ777306 | MGnify/ENA primary metagenome ERZ777306 (study PRJEB29329, sample SAMN06343882) | mouse gut metagenome | isolation source: Mouse cecum | place: Austria: Vienna | collected 2014-11-15 ...
GGCGGCGGCTTTGAGATACCGCGCGCTGTTTGCCATATATTGCTCGGGAGTGAGCGGATTATCCTCGTCGATATATCTGATGCCGAATCCGCCGCCCAGATCGAGAATTTTCACTTTGACGCCGAGCTTTTCGAGTTCCGCTATAAAGTCGGTCATTTTATCGATCGCAATCTCGAAAGACTGTTTCTCGAAAATCTGCGACCCGATATGACAAGCGACACCCGCAAAATCGATATTCGGCTTGTCCTTTATCGACAGTATGAATTGCTTTGCCGTGCCGTCGGCAACGGAAAACCCGAACTTGCTGTCCGGCATTGTCGTTTGTATGAATCTGTGCGTGTGCGCCTCAACACCGGGATTAACGCGCACTATGACGCGTTGCGGCGCGCGGGCGTGCTTGCTAATAATATCCGCCTCGTCGATCGAATCAACCACAAAACACCCGACGCCAACGGTTAGCGCGTATTTTATCTCGCTTTCGGATTTGTTGTTGCCGTGGAAATATATGCGTTTCGGGTCTATTCCGCCTTTCAATGCGGTATAAAGCTCTCCGCCGGAAACGACGTCCGCGCCCAATCCGAGCGGCGCCAAAACGTTATAAATACCCGTACAGCAAAACGCTTTCGACGCATAGCACACCGTAAAATTGCCGTACTCTTTTTCGAGCACGTCGACATACGCTTTTGCGGTCTTTACAGCCCTGTTCACGTCGAAAACGTAAATGGGCGTGCCGTACTTTTCTGCAAGCGCGGATGCTTTGCACCCGCCGACCGTTAAGCAATGATCTTTGATTTTAAGGTCTCCGTAGTTTTTCAAAAGCTATTCTTCGTCCTCGTCGTCAGCCATATTGGCATTGTGATAAACGTTTTGCACGTCGTCGTTTTCGTCGAACATGTCGAGCATACGGCGTATCTTCGCCTCGGTCTCGCTGTCTATATCGATTGTGGACGCAGGCACTTGACGCACTTCGGAAGTAAGCACGGTCTTGCCCGCTTTTTCGAGTCCGTCGCGAACGTTGTCTATTTCCGATTTGCTCGTAAATATATAAAATTCGTCGTCCGAAGAATCGAAATCGTCCGCGCCGAGATCGAGCGCGACCATCATTATTTCTTCCTCGTCGTCGCTCGCAGCGCGTTCTACCGTGATTATGCCCTTTTCCTCGAACATGTACGATACGCAATTCGTCGTGCCCAGCGAGCCGCCGCACTTATCGAATATATGCCTGACGGCGGCAGCCGTACGGTTTTTATTGTCGGTAAGCGCGTCTACGATAACGGCTACACCGCCCGAACCGTAGCCTTCGTACGTTATCGCATCGTAGTTCACGTTGCCTTCTTCGCCGCTCGCCTTTTTAATGGAACGCATTATATTGTCGTTAGGCATATTAGCGGCTCTCGCCTTGGATATGACGTCGCGAAGACGCGGATTGTTATTGGGGTCGGGTCCGCCGCTCTTTACCGCAACGGCAAGCTCTCTGCCTATCTTGGTAAAAACGTTGGCGCGCGCCGCATCTGTCTTGCCTTTTTGACGTTTTATGGTTGCCCATTTGCTGTGTCCGGACATAATATTCTCCAATCGTTTGATTTTTCACATAACAGTATACAATAAACGCAGTTGATTGTCAATTATTTAATAGCGCAGTTGCCCAAGCGCCGCAAGCGTATTTACTCGACACGCGTCTATATTCAACGATTTAGCGCGTACATCATAATACCCGCGGCAACAGCGGCGTTCAACGATTCTATATCGCCGCTTTGCGGGATCGACAGCGCCTCGTCGCAATCGCGCAATATGTCGGGAGTTATTCCTTCCGCCTCGTTCCCTATCACGATACAATACTTGCCGCGAGGCTTTTCACGCTCGAATACGTTTTTACCGCCCATATCCGCACAAAATATGCTATATCCGCCGGCTTTCAGCGTTCCGATGTCTACATTAACACCGATCCTGCATTTTAGTACCGCAGACATAGCGCTGCGCACTACTTTGGGCGAATATATATCCGCACAACCGTTGACTACTACGTCGTAGCCCGCGGCAAGCGCCGTGCGCAAAATCGTGCCCACATTCCCGGGATCGCGCACTCTGTCGAGCAAAACAACGTTTCTTTTCGGAAAAACGCTTTCGGGTATTTTGTGGACAGAAATCACGCCCTGACTGCTCTCCGCTTCGCATATTTTTTCAAACAGCGCATCGGTCAACACTACGGTATCGAAATTTGCAAACTTTTCGCGCAACGCTATATTTTTTTCGCTGAAAACGAGCGTAACAAGAGTATCCGGTCGCGCCGCTATGCTGTCTGTAACGTTCTTAAGCCCTTCGACGAAGAACTCGGCGTACTCGTCGCGATATTTTTTTTGTTTGAGCTTATTTAATTTTTTAACGAATTTATTATCGCTTGACTTGATGATTTCCATAATGAAAAAAAGCGCAAACATGTTGCGCTTTTGTACCTCGTGATTATTTGCCGATCGCCGTTGCCGCTTTTTGCGCAAGCGCATTGAACGCAGCAATATCGTTGACGGCGATATCCGCCAAAACTTTGCGGTTGAGATTGATACCGGCAACTTTAAGACCGTGCATAAACTTGGAATACGACAACCCGTTTACACGCGCGGCGGCGTTTATACGCGTTATCCACAGCGAGCGGAAGTCGCGCTTTTTAAGTCTGCGACCGATATACGCGTACATCTGCGATTTCATCACCGCCTGACGCGCTATGCGGTACGAGCGGGATTTCGAGCCGAAGTAGCCCTTGCTGAGTCTGAAAATTTTTCTGCGCTTTTTAACTGCGTTTACTGCTCTTTTAATTCTCATGATAGCCTCCTAATTACTTTTGCGCCATGTTGCGAATGGTCTTTTCCTGTTTTGCGGACTTAAGGTATGCGCCTTGACGCAATCTCATAATGCGTTTTCTCGGTTTTTTGTTGAGAATGTGGTTTTTACCTTGTTGCGCTCTTTTAACTCTGCCGTTTGCGGTTACGCGAAAGCGCTTTTTCGCGCCGCTGTGGCTTTTCATTTTAGGCATATTTATATCCTCCGAAAGATTATTTGCTGTTTATCGGTGCAAGTATCATAACGATACTTCTGCCGTCTACGACGGGCTTGCGGTCTACGGACGCGATGTCCTTAACGGTTTCGTAAAACGAGTTCATTACGTCAACGCCCATTTGAGGTCGCGCTTGCTGACGTCCGCGCATGCGAATGGACACTTTTACCTTGTCGCCGTCCGACAAAAATTTGTTCGCCTGCTTTGCTTTGGTATTGAGATCGCCCGAATCGATCGTCATCGAAAGCCGTATCTCTTTGATGTCCGTTTTCTTTTGATTCTTTTGCGCGTCCTTGGCTTTTTTCGCAGCGTCGAAACGGTATTTGCCATAGTCCATTATCTGGCACACGGGCGGTTGCGCATTGGGCGTGATGAGCACGAGATCGAGGCGGCGTTCGTCCGCGATGTCCTTGGCTCGAGCCGCTCGCATAATGCCGAGCATAGCGCCCGTTTCGTCCTTGACTCTGACTTCGAGATTATCCGAAATCCCGTCGTTAGTTACAAGCTCCTTAAAAATGGTCGTAAACCTCCGAATAAAAAAATTGCGAGTCAAGCAAATATAACTCACAACAAAAATAAAGAAATATTTTGATGTTTGACCGTTCCGAGTAGTCCCGAACGGTGAGATCAAATCTGCTTGCCTAACAATTATATTATATTCTACACTCGTTTGTCAAACGTTTTTTACCCAAAATTCACGATACCGTATAAAAATTTTTCAAATATAAAAACTAACGGCATGAAACGTTTTATCTGCTTTGCACTATGCGCCGTACTTGCGGCTTCGGTATGCGTTCCCGCCGTGTATACGTATGTATCGCCGCTCTCTCAACGCGTCGAACGGCGCGACGATAAGCGCACGAAAGACCCCTATCCCGGCATAAGACGGCATCTTTATGCCGACGACGCGAGTAAGATCGCCGTACGGACTTATACAAATGCTCTATAACGGACGCGAATTATACAAATCAATATAGTAGCTCCTTCCGTAAACGGCATAATAGTCGCCGTCGAACTCGCGATCGAGCCTGCGATTGCAGTAATACGTCACGCCGTCGCATAAATACTCCACACCGTCCGCGCGAACGTAAGCGTAATGCAAAAACCCGATTTCGTCAGCGTCGTCCGCCGCAAACAATATGTCGCAGTATTCGTAACCGACGAACTCGCCCGCGAGCCGCACCGTTTTAGCGTCGTTGCCGTCATCCGTAAGGCGAAAATCTATTCCGTTTTGCAATAACCGCACGCCGAAATCGCCCGCTTCGTGGCAGTAGACCGAGCCAAGCTCGTACCGCTCGTCGAGATACAGCAAAGTATCGAGGGTGTCGTCGGTTGCGCCCAAAAGATAAACCGCGTCAATCTTGTGCAAATGATTTGCGTCGAGCGCGTCTTTCAGCTTATATCTATCAGCGGCGTAGCCTATCACATAAGTTTTCCCGTCGGCATAAACGACCGATTCGGTCGTGCCGCAATTGACAACGCACAGAAAATCTTTCGCGGAAGGATACGGCACGGCGCAAAGCGTTGCGCAAGTGAAAACAGCCGCGGCCGCAACAGAAACTTTTCCGCGCGGCATCATAAAGAACTTGCTCGCAAAGAACATTACGGGATAGCATAAAAACACAGCAAACGTAGAATAGTGACTTATTACCGCAAACGGCGCGGCGGCTATGCCTTGCGATATTGCGTCTATCGGCATAAGCAAGTACATACCGAGTTTCAATAACGGTCCGCATCCGGGGATCGCTGCTATGGGCGCGCTCACCAAAATAACGATAAACACCGCGGAAATATACGGGATAAGTATCATATTGACGATCGGCGCAAACACCTGTATTTCGTTGAAAAACCCAATCTGCGCAGGAACGATGCCTGCCTGAACGGAAATCGACGTGCCCATCGCTTCGCCGACCTTATCGTGTACGTTGAACTTGCCAAGCGCACGCTTTATCGTATCCGAAAACATGGCTATGCCGAATATCGCGCCGAAACTCAACACAAACCCCGCCTCGAAAATATATAACGGCTTAAACGCCAAAATCAGCGACATCGCGCAGCACATCGAAGACAGAATATCGCGTCTTCCGCCGACCGCAAAAGCGATCATCGCCACCGCCGCCATAATGAACGCGCGAACGACCGACGGAGAAAAGTCCGCAACTATCATATAAGCGAACAGCACCGCGCCGATAATCGGAAACCTTATGCGTTTATCTACCTTTGCCAATATAAAATCGAGCAACAAAATAAAAAATCCCACGTGAAGTCCGGAAACCGCCATTATATGACCAAGCCCCGCTTCGTTAAAATACATTTCTTGATCGGCTAACCCGCTTTTGTCGCCCGTGAGCATGGCAAACGCGAGATTGCCGTATCGCTCGCCCATATTTCCGACGAATAATTCGTTTAGCGCGCGAAGAAAATTCTTTATCGGCATAGACTTCCCGAACGATACGACAACGTCGTCCGCTTTCACGTCGGTATAGAAAACTATGCCCGTGCGAACAGAATAACCGTTGACCGTATAGTCGTCGTTTATAAAATTACCGACGGAAACATAATCGTCGAAATGCAGATAATCCCCGCATCGCACGGAGTTCAAATCGGAGTTATCGTCGCTTGCCACTTTCAAGCTGAGCTTGCCGCCTATGCGTTCGCCGTTTATCTCGAGCTTATCGAGCACGATCCCGCCGTTTGAATTTATATAGCAAATTCTGCCGTATACCTCGCGATAACCCGAAAAGTCGTTTGCCGTCTCGCGAAAGTCTACGTAGTTCGCGCCCAAAGCCATAGACAGCACGCATAAAACCGTGCATAAACCGAATGTTATGCAAAAACGCAGTTTCGCGGTTTTTCTTATGAATTTTACGAGCGCTACTGTAAATCCGCAAGCTGTTCCCGAAATAAGAATAACGCCGACGACGATTCCTGCGGCTTTTTCGAGTGCATATACGTACACCGCAAAAGCCGTCGACAGTACGAACAGCGCTATCACCAAAAACGGTCTGAAGTTTATCGGGCTGTGCGATTTCATATCAATTCATTGTCACCGACTTGATAAACTCGGGGCTTTTGAGCGAATCGATTATGCCTTCCGACGCTCTGCCGTCGTTTATGATCGCGTCCGACAGCTCGCGCGCACGCAGTATAGTATCTTTATCAAGCTCGAGCACATTGCCATGCTGACGCAAGCCCACAAAATCACCCGCTCCGCGCAGCTCGAAATCAAGCTCCGACACCGAAAATCCGTCGCGCATACCGCAAAATTTTTTCAATCGTTCGTCGCTCTCCGGCGTACCGTTCTCGCTTATCAAAAAGCAATACGACTGCTTTGTTCCGCGTCCGACGCGTCCGCGTATCTGGTGAAGCTGAGCCAATCCGAATCTTTCGGCATCGTAAACTATAACGTTAGTCGCCTCCGGCACGTCGATACCGACTTCTACGACTGTAGTGGACACCAATACCTTTATCTCTCCGTTCTTGAAGCATTTCATAACGGAATTCTTTTCGGCATCTCGCATTTTACCGTGCAAGCAACCGCAGAACTTACCTATCGGCATAGCCTTCAGTTTTGCATAGATTTTATCCACGCCCGTAACATCGTCGTCGTCATCGGCTATACGCGGACAGATTATGTACGTTCGCTCGTCGCGCGACGCGCATGTTTCGATATACTTGAACATTCCGTCGAATTTGCTCGGAGGCACTATAGACGTCTGAACGCTCGGGCGGTTTTTCGGCATTGTGCGAATATCCGTCTGCGAGAGTTCCCCGTATAACGACAATGCGAGCGTGCGCGGTATCGGAGTAGCCGTCATAACTATCATATCGGTTTTTTTGCCTTTGCTCTCGAGTTTCGCGCGCTGGTTGACGCCGAACCGCTGCTGCTCGTCTACTATCACGAGACGCAAGTCGTTATACTCTATCCCGTCAGAAATCAACGATTGAGTGCCGATTATACATTGCGCCACACCGTATTTAATATTGAAAAGCGCCGTTTCGGTTTGAGTCTTATTCATAGACGCGCACAAAAGCTGAACGTTTACACCGAGCGGTTCGAGCAGCTTTACAGCATTTTCGTAATGCTGCCGCGCGAGCGTTTCGGTCGGCGCCATGAGCGTCGCCTGATGTCCGCTTTTTGCCGCATAATACATTACGATCAATGCGACCACTGTTTTGCCGCATCCGACTTCGCCCTGAACAAGCGCGTTCATGAGCTTATCCGATCGCATCTCGCTTATAATGTTTTTGACGGCGAGTTTTTGATCGTGCGTGAGTTCGTATGTCAACCTGCTCGTTATATCCTCGACGACCGACGGCGGCGCGCCGTACTCGAAGTCGCGCCGATCGTCCTTTAACAGTCTGTACGAAGTTATCACATAGCACATGTTTTCAATTGCAACGCACCTACGCGCGCGCGACAGCATGACCTTATCGGTCGGCATATGCACCTCGGTCAACGCCGTTTGCAACGGAAGCAGATTGAATTTAAGCGCAACGTCTCGCGGTATATAACTGTTGACCGTTACGTTTTCGAGCGCCGTGCGCACTGCCGACGCAAAAGTCCGCGAAGGGATCGCGGTTTTGTACACGGGAATAATCCCGCCGTCATCCTCTTGCGGAGCAATGAACGCGGGATTTGTCATTTGCAATATGCTTTTGAATTTTTTTACTTTTCCGCAAACGTACACCGTATCGCCGATCTTAAGCGAACGCGCGGCAAACGGCTGATTGAACCACGAACACCGCACGGTTATTCCGTTGTTGACCACAGAACACGTAACGACGCTCAGCCCCTTGCGTATATACGAGCGTTTCGCTTCCGCGCTCACCTTTGCGGCAAACGAGATCTCGTCGCCTTCGCGAACGACGCGCGGATCGATTACGGCATTTTTGTATATATATTTGTCCGGAAAACGCAACAGCAAATCGGACGGGGTAAAAATACCCATCTCGTTAAGCGCTTTTACGCGCTTTGCTCCGATTCCTTTTATCTCTTGCAGCTCCACTATACGGAAGCGATTATTCGAGCGAAACTATAAAATAATATAACGGTTGACCGCCGAAGTGCACGTCTACGTCGCACGAACGGTATTTTTTGGCGATATCGGCTGCTATCGCGTTCGCCTCGTCTTCTTTTACGTCGTTACCGAAGTACAGAGAAATGCAACTCGTATCGTCGTCCATCATCTTGTCGATGAGTTCCTCGGTTACCGCGCCGACATTGTCGCCCTTCGCGACGATGTCCTTGGAGTCGATACCGATAATATCGCCTTCGTTAAGCTCCATACTTCCGACGGACGTTTTGCGAACGGCATAGGTGACCGATCCGGATCTGATGCCGCCGATAGCGTCGGTCATGTTTTTGATGTTGCCGTCGACATTGTCCTCGGGATTGAAAGCGAGCACCGCGGACAACCCCTCGGGAATATTCGACGTGGGAATAACGTGTATTTTGCGCTTGCTCAACGCTTTCGCTTGATTTGCCGCAAGCACTATGTTTTTGTTATTGGGGAACACGAACACGTTTTTGGCGGCGACCTGATCGCAAGCCTTTGCAATATCTTCCGCCGACGGATTCATGGTTTGACCGCCTTCGATTATGCGATCTACGAGCAAATCTCTGAAAATGGCGGTTATGCCGTCGCCGGCGCAAACCGACACAAGCCCGAACGGCTTGAGTTCCTCGACCTGCTGCTTCAAGCTCGCGGTTCTGCTGAAGCATGTTTTCGATCTTGAGATGATCGAGTTCGCCGAGTTCGAGCGCGTAAGTGAGCACCTGACCGGGCGCGTTTGAATGAACGTGAACCTTGACCATGCTCAAGTCGCCTATAACGAGCACGCAATCGCCTATGTTCATGAGCTTTTCTCTGAACATGTCTATATCCGCTTCGGTAGTCTTTTTGTAAATATTTACGATAAAGAATTCCGTGCAGTATGCGTATTCGATCTCGGCGAGGTTGTTATAGTTAAAATGCGCTTGCTCGCCGTACGGGTTATCCGCAGATTGGGTTTGCTTGTAGCTGTCGTCGAACTCGAGGTTGGCTTCCTCTTGACCCAAAAGCACGTTTTGGAAACCTTGAAGAATGATGAGCAATCCTCTGCCGCCCGCATCCACAACGCCCGCCTCTTTGAGCACGGGGAGCATCTCGGGAGTTTGGCGGAGCATCGCTTCGCCGCCTTCTATAACGGCAGCCATAAAGTCTTTAAGCTCGACGTTCTTTTTCGCCGCTTTCTCCGCGGAATCGGATATGGCGCGAATGACCGTAAGTATAGTACCCTCTTTGGGTTTTGTGACCGCCTTATACGCGACCTCGGTGCCTGCCGCAAAAGCCTTTGCAAAAGTCTTTGCGGAAATATCGGCGCTCTTTGCGAGGACGCTCGTCATACCTTTGAGGATCTGACTGAGAATAACGCCGCTGTTGCCGCGCGCGCCGCGGAGTGCGCCTTTTGCGACCGCATCGCAAAGCTCGGGCATATTATTGGTCGAACAATTGCTCACCTCGCGCGAGGCGGAGAGCATCGTCATAGACATATTTGTGCCGGTATCGCCGTCGGGAACCGGAAAAACATTTAATTCGTTTACGTGCGCCTTGTTGGTATCGAGCAGCTTTGCGCCGTTCAATATCATCTTGCGAAAGATAGCGCCGCCGATAGATTTTTGCATTATATCCTCCGATAATTATGGGTCAAACCTTAATACCCACTACATGAACATTGATTGTATCGACAACCATGCCCGAGAAATATTCGACGCGGTATTTGACCGCTTTTTTCAGAGATTGGGCAACGGCGTCGATAGACAGACCGTATTTGATAATTACGTAAAGATCCATAAATATTCTGCCGCCGTCGGTAAACACGTTTACCCCGCGCGACAGACGTTTGCGCTTGAACAAGTCGGACAAATTATCCGAGAAAGTTTTGGAGACGAGATCCACAATGCCGTAGCAATCGAGCGCCGTATCGGCTGCGACCTGAGCGATCGAATCCTCGGTTACCGTTATTCTGCCGTAGGCGTTGGAAGTGTGGACGCTCATTGTTATCTCCGAAGGTAATTATATGTACCTACACCTATATTTTACCCCATTCAAAATATTTTTGCAAGGGTTTTAACTTAAATTTTTCAAATTTACATTAAAATATGGTCAAAATCGGTTGCTAAAAGGGGCAAAAAGTGGTATATTGATATAGAAATTCACCGACACTTTAGGAGGTAGCTCATGAGTAGAGTATGTTCGATATGCGGCAAAGGCAGGGTTTCGGGCAATAACGTTAGCCATTCGCACAAGAAAACCAAGCGCAGCTTTAACGCAAATGTTCATAAGGTAACGACGGAAGTCGACGGCAAAATATCTCACGAATATGTTTGCACGCGTTGCTTGCGTACGGCTAAAAAGAACGAAGCGGACTAAACCTTCCGTAAAAATCGCAAAACAAAATCCGAGATTTTCGTCTCGGATTTTTTATTTCGTTATCTCGTTTTTTACTTTGGGTTTCGCTTGAACAGTCTTATTATTTTACCCAAAAACTTCGGGAGCTTTATACAGATTATTTTCGCCATGCCGCACCTCCATTTATAGTTTATGTGCGCGGCGCAAACAGTGTTACTTTTTTAATGCCGTTATCGCTTCCCGCCTGTCGCTCGCGCCGAAAACCGAACTTCCCGCGACAAGCACGTCCGCACCCGATCGCGCTATGCTCGCCGCGTTTACGGCGTTTACTCCGCCGTCCACTTCGATCACAGCCGTCGGCGCAAGTTCGTCGCGCATTTTCTTGACTCTTTCGATGCGCTCGAGCGAGCCTTCGATAAAACTTTGCCCGCCGAATCCCGGAAAAACGCTCATAACGAGTATCAGGTCGAGTTCGCCTACATACGGTATTAACACATCGGGATCGGTATCGGGATTTATCGCAAGCCCGCATTTTTTGCCCTTACCTTTTATAAGCTCGAGTGCGCCCGAAATGTCTTTTTCCGCCTCGAAGTGGAACGATACGAGATCCGCACCGCTGTCGCAAAAACGCTCGACATACCGCTTAGGCTCGGTTATCATCAAGTGCGCGTCGAAAAACAACGGAGACAACGGTCTGATGTCTTTGATCATCTTAAACCCGAACGTGATATTCGGCACAAACACGCCGTCCATAACGTCGATGTGGATCCAATCCGCGCCTAAATCTTTCATTTGCTTAACTTCTCCGCCCATGTCGGCAAAATTGCCGCTCAATATCGACGGGGCTATCAAAACGTTGCTTTTCATAACGTTTTAATTATAGCAAATACGACTCGGTCGGTCAAGCGCTATTTTACCAATTCTCGAAAAATTCCTCGAGTATCTGCGTATAACCTTTCTTTTCGCAACCGTCGAGAGCTATCGCGTCTACACTGCCGCGCTCCTCGCCGTTTACTTCGATAATAATTTTGCCGACGACGTCGCCAGCCGAGATCGGCGCTTTGAGTCCGTCGATGACGGGCTTAAGCTCGATCTCGCATTTATCGCCCGACTTGACAAACAGCGAGAAATCGTCCGCCGCGCCGACTGAAATACAATCGGTCTTTCCGCCCGTCACGTCGTAATTGCCCATTACGTCGCCGCATTTGACTGCGCGAACCGTTTTATAATTTGAAAATCCGTAATTAAGCATCTCGGAGACCTCTTTATTGCGAGTTTTGGAGTTTTCCGCTCCGATAGTGACGCAAACAAGCCGAGTATCGCCGCGCTTTGCGGTTACCGTAATGCAAGAGCGCGCAGCATCGGTATAGCCGGTTTTGCCGCCGTCGCAACCGTCGTAAAATTTGATAAGCTTGTTAGTGTTGGTAAGTCCCGTAACACGTCCGTCCGGATGCTCGAAATCGTACATCCATACGCCCGCATATTCAAAGAACTTTTCGTGCTTTATGAGCTTTTTGAACATCACCGCAACGTCTTTGGCGCAGCAATACTGTCCGTCTTTGGGAAGTCCCGTGCAATTGACGAACGAAGTATCGGTCATTCCCCATTCCGCCGCGCGGTTGTTCATTTCCGCAACGAACGCATCGACGCTGCCATAGAGATATTCGGCAACCGCAACGCACGAATCGTTCGCGGACGCTACCACAATGCTCTTCAACAGCTCGTCAAGTCTGTAATCCGCATTTGCGTCCAAAAACGCCTGAGATCCGCCCATCGACGCGGCGTTTTCCGACGCCGTCACCATGGTATCGAGCGGTATTTCGCGCTTTTCGATTTCGTCGAAACAAAGCCCGAGCGTCATGATCTTGACCATGCTCGCTATGGGCAAATGATCGGACACGTTTTTTTCAAATATGACCGCGCCCGTATCGCAATCCATCAAAAGCGCGGCGCGCGAAGTTGCCGCAAGCTTCAGTTCTGCGGTCTCGGCATTGGCGCTCGGGATCGCGGACACAAACGGCAAGAACGCCGCGAGCGCTACCGCAAGCGCAGTTACGCCTTTCTTGAGTCTTTTTTTCATTTTTCTTCAGTACCTCGTTAGATAATATAAGTATATTTTGTCAATAGTACACGTTTTTATTCATTACACTATCCCTATCAACGCAGACCCGAAAAACACCGCCGTTATCGCTTTTAACGCCGAGCTTACCAATATAGTGATAAAGCACGGCAGCAACGAAAAATAATAATCTTTTACTTCGCGCTTCGACGGCTTGCATCTGTTGTTCATCGCCGCAAATTCAAAGCATTTTTTGGATATTACGCACATGACCACTATCTGCACGATACACATCGGCACATACAGCACGAACAGCATCGGCAACGACGCCGCCGAGTAAACGCTTATGATCACGGTAACGCGAAGTCCGAGCGCGTACGACAAGTACAAGCACGGAGCGAACGACAGCAACGGCAAGAACCGCCAAAAAAACATGGACGCGGCGAAAAGCGCATACAACAAATTAAAGATAAAGTCTTTGAAAAAAAACATGAACGCGTTGGTATCGCCGCGTAAAAACGAAAAAACGACCGCGCCGTTGCGCATGATGTAATCGTTTTTGTCCTCTATCCCAACCCCTACGGTTATACCGATTATCAAAAAAACCACGCATGACAGCACATACAGCAATATCACCACGCGGTTTCTTTTTGCGTCGCACGAAATACCGTGTAAAAAATCGGTTACAGCAAAGCTTCTCATAAAACTACTTTATGTTTGACACTTCGCGGTTATTCCCCTAAATTCAGCATAATCGCGGCTTAAGCCGCGTTCAGGCTATCCGCATACAAACCGTAGCCTTTTGTAAAATCGTTCATAAAAACATGCGTGACCGCGCCGACGATCTTGCCGTTTTGAATTATGGGCGATCCGCTCATACCGCGCACTATCCCGCCCGTCTTTTTGAGCAATCGCTTATCGGTAACGCGAATGACCATGCTCTTTTCATGCCGTCCGCTTTTACCCGACGCTTTTATGATTTCCACATCGTAATATTCGGGATTATCCTCGACGGTCGTGCGTATCTGCGCTTTGCCCTGTTTTACTTCGTCGCGCGAAGCGATCGGCAAAAGCTCGCCGTAATCGCTGCCGTCGTAAGTGCCGGCAATACCGAAATTATTGTTGCAAGTAATATTACCCGACAAAGAATCGGACATCAACGTAGCGAGTATCGCGCCCGCCTCGTTTTTATTCCCGCGTTTTATGCCGACAATCTTGCAATCGTGCAAGTTGCCGCCCGAAAAAGGTATATGAGTGTTCGTGTCGGAATCGAATATTTCGTGACCGAGCGCGGCAAACTTGCCGTTTTCGTCAACATACGTCATAGAGCCTATGCCGTATACTTTATCCTTGACCCTAACGCCGAGCCTGCGTTTACCGCTGTACAACTCCGCGATAGGCGTTACGTCCAAAGTCATTTCCGTGCCGCCGCGTATTATATCGAGCCGTACAGTACCGCCGAGGTCTCCGCCGAGATCGTCGGCGTTGCTCACATCATTGCCGTCTATCTTTTTGATAATATCGCCCTTTTGCAATCCGTCTGCGAATACCGTTCCGTATTCCGTCTCGACGCCCGTAACGTCTTCTACCAACAATCCGCCCACGTCTATCGATATCCCTATAGGAAAGCCGCCGACGTACGCATACGACGGAATTTCGGCGTCGGCGTTCGCGCTTGCGAACAACTGCGGCGCGAAAGACGCCGCAAGCAATAATAATATTGCCGTTAAACATATACACGACCGTAATTTTTTCATACAAAAAATAGTTTTTGCACCGTGTCGAATTATATACATACCACACGAAAAAAGCGACGGATTTTGCCGTCGCTCGGTCGTTAAGCATTTGAAAGTTTATACTTGTCCGCCCAATCTTTCATTTCTTCGGCGTTTTTCTCCGCAGTGCCCGATACGCCGAGACCGCCCGAAAGCCGCGCAACCTCTCCGATCTGCCCTTTGCGGTCGAGCAAAGTCACGTGCGTATGCGTAGCGCCGCCATCGTCCGATTTTACTATGTAAAAATGCGTATCAGCCATTGCGGCGATCTGCGGCAAGTGCGTCACGCACAGCACCTGTCTGCCGCGCGACAGCGAGCATAGTTTTTTAGCTACGCCCAGCCCGACTGCGCCGCTGATGCCCGTATCTATCTCGTCGAATATCATCGT
>ERZ777306.3891-NODE-3891-length-14665-cov-7.149418_pt1 | contig 14665 bp, 12 predicted proteins | sample MGYA00374966_ERZ777306 | MGnify/ENA primary metagenome ERZ777306 (study PRJEB29329, sample SAMN06343882) | mouse gut metagenome | isolation source: Mouse cecum | place: Austria: Vienna | collected 2014-11-15 ...
TTGCTGCCACTAGTACCTGAAACTAGCGCGTCTACCAATTCCGCCATATCCGCACGGTAAGCGATATATTATCTTATGTTTCCACGTTTTGCAACAAGAAAAATCATTCGGGGCAAATTATTTTTGCGCATCTGTATCAGTATCGCAAATATCGCCATAGCCCAAAACTTTTTCCAGCCGGGGATGCGGCCGAATCCACACAATTGCAATCAAAATATAAATCCCAAGAGAAACGAACGGATGAACCGCCGCCATCAGTATTGCAACAGCAAATGCCGCTATGGTCGGATTCTCACGACGCCCGGGGCGCAGTGCGCGAACGATTACCGCATTGGAATCATGTGCGCGTATCAGCAGTATTTCCAGCACCCGATATGTAATAAAGCACATCATCAACACTATACCATATGCGGCAACTGGTACCGGTGCGGCATGATTTTCATCAACCCACGCGGTAAAGAACGGAATCAGCGACACCCAGAATAAAAAAAGCAGATTTCCCCACAACACAAGGCCGTTTATGCGCCGGGTCGCCGCCAGCAAATGATGATGATTTATCCAAAATACGGCAACATATACAAAACTTAAAACATAACTTAGGAACAGCGGAATCAATCCGCGCAGCGCCCCCAGTGTCACACCATGCGGCACCGTCAGTGCCAGAACCATTATTGTTATCGCAACCGCAAACAGGCCGTCGCTGAAAGCTTCTAATCTTGATTTTTTCATGTCATTAATTATACATTGTTCAATACGTCAGATTCCATGAGAAACAAATCTCGTTCCGGATATGTTGGCAAATAAAATCGCTTGCCCTGAAATTCTTTTTTTTGCTAATATTTTTAACAGAGATGAAAAGAATTCTGATTTTTGCGGTTTCTGCCCTTGTATCCATGGGCTGTGCCCGTGCGGCTGTGCGCGACGGCAACTCTATGACACGTCAAAAATCAAACACTGCCCCGGCCCAGCGCGCAACCACAACAGAAAAAACACTTACCACGCGCACATCTGTTTTGACGCCGCGCAACACGACATCAACATCGCGCGCCGCATCAGTACAGCGCACAACTCAAACCATATCGGCCCGGTCGGGCACGGCATCTGATGTCCCCCAGCGCGTCAGCACACGCACCGCGGCCGGCGTATCTGCACGCACAGCCGCAGCGCCCGTTGTCGCGCGCGCGGCGGCGGCAGGTGGCGCAACATCCATGTCTGAAACCCGCACCGGTGCGGCGTACGAACAATGCAAAACTGCATTCTTTACCTGCATGGACCAGTTTTGCACGCTGAAAAATGACGACTATCGCAGATGCTCGTGCAGTAATCGTGTATATGATTTGACCAAGAAACGCGAAACATTACAACAGGCGGGCGAAAAACTGACCATATTTACGGAAAATCTGGACATTGTCGGAATGACTGCCGCCCAGGCGTCCGCAATGAAAAACCCGTCAGAGGGCGAAAACGCGTTAACCGCAGATACATCCGCATCCAAGGCGCTGTTACAGGCAATAATGAATTCCATACGCGGCACCGACAGCAGCGTCGGCGGCAAATATTCAGATTTAAACAGCATTAACATTTCTTTTGACACGGCAAACGCATTTGGAGTAACCGATGCGGGCCAGGCGGTCGCATCATATAACGGCCAAAACCTTTATTCCGCCGTCTATCCCCAGTGCCGCAGTGCGGTAAAGGCAGACTGTAATGACGCATCGCTACAGCGGGCAATTACCGCATACCTGATGGCGATAGAACAAGACTGTAACACGGTTGAAATTGCAATCTCTGAAAAGCAAAAACAAATGAAATCAGCCGTCCGCGAGGGCAGTGCAATGCTGGATTTGGCACGCGTTGAAAATCGCCAAAAACATAACTCCGCCGATGCCGCCGCATGTCTTAGCAGTGTAGAGGCCGCCGTACTCAGCGAAGAGGTATGCGGTGCAAATTACCACAAATGTCTTGATAATGGCGAATTCATAGACATCAGTACGGGCGCACCTATCGCCGGCGTGGCTAATTTCTATGAGCTGGGGGAACTGCTGACATTCCCCAGCGGTGTTGATGCCGCCGACCAGAAGCTGACCCGGATTCATAGCAACACCGTGTTCGTTAAAAATTTTGAAAAACGGGTAAAAAAATTTGCCCAGCCGGCATTGGATAAATGTACAGAAATGGCAGACGACGTCTGGGCCGACTATCTGGACAAGGCCATGCTGGACATATTCTATGCCCAGCAGGCAAAAGTTGCCGAAATTCGCCAAGGATGCTTTGATTTCGTATCCGCATGCTATATGAACGGCGACAAATCCATAACCGCCGCAATGAAAGAGCTGACCGGGGATACCGGCGTCATTGTACAGCCGCATCGCATTGTCTTAACAGACAAACTGTGTACTGATTATGTTAACTCTTGTAACAACATGTTTGATGAAAACATCGTCCAGGATTATATAAACAACCGCACTGAAACCGACACACTGACGGCATGCCGCGCGGTTGTAAAACAGTGCTTTGATAAATACGGCGCCAGTCGTTATGAAAATTTCTATTATCCATACAGCGGACTGTTCGGGTCAGGCGCGGCCCCAGACTGGTTTACTTTATATGACACAACCGTCGACGGCGACTTAACCGTAACATACGACAACGGCCAAACACGTCCGGCCGCATACAAATCAGAATGTGCAAAACAGCTGACGGAAATTGCCGCATGCAACGACCAGCAAATTATAGAGCAGGCCTTTGGCGGATTTGATAAATTCCTGGCCCAGGCAAAAAAAGACAAAACAGTCGGCCAGGTCTGGGTGGCGACAGACGACAGCCAGACCGGCGAAAAAAGCAACATATACGGCCTGTTGACAACCCAGGATCTTAATGACGGCGAAAACAAAACAACCTACAACTCTGCAATAAAGCACAGATACCTGCGCCCAACGGGCGTTGCGACCGAGATTTACAATCAGATAGTCGATACGCTAAACACGCAGTGCGCAAACGTCCAGGGCCGTTTTGTTGAATATCAGTTTATACGTCCGGGCGTATACTCCGGCGACGATGCATGCCTTGCAACATTCTGCACCTATAAACCGGACGGCACATGCACCAACCCGAGCCAAACGATATACGCGCCATTTGTTCCGGAATACGGCATCGGCGACCACGAAAACATGTGCCCGCGCGATTACAGCCTGAATGTGGACACGGCATCTTGGGGCGCGTGCCTGTGCTGGGAAAATGGCGGCCGACGCAGTAAATGGGGCAAAAGCGCCAAATGTGTCGCAGAGGTTCCGGTGGCAAGCACAAAAATAGCCGATGAAACATGTGATTTTGACACGACCCAGGGCCTGAAAGTTGACATTATTCATCTGCAAAGCAAGGACCACTCCATTGATAATTGGTGCACGATACCGCCGGTCTTTATAAACAACCAGCAACAAGTATGCCTGGGGCTGGATGATTGCAAAACAGACCTGCCAAAAGGAATGAACTAAAATAAAAAAATGCCCGTAAAAACTTACGGGTATTTTTATTTTGCCACAAATCAATTTAGCTATTTTTTATCGCCGCACGCACACCCGCCGCAATCAGCGCCGCCGCCCCATTACCGTCGCGCCGCCACAGTTTGTCAGCAGAGCGCAGCGCCGCCGTCATCTTGTCACGAACAGACGGAATAATCAGCTGTCCAAATGCATCCATAACACATTCAGAACGCGCCGACGGACCCAAAAACTCAGGATAAACGCCCTTGTTCAATAAAATATTAACCAACGACACCCAGCGGATTTTTATGACCTGTCGAACCAGCCATGTCGTTACAGGATTCATCTTATAAACAATTATGGCCGGCACATGCATCATCGCCAACTCTGCGGATACGGTTCCGCTGGCGGCGACGGCCACATATGTCCGCGAATACAGCTGATACCGCTCAGACGACGGCACCAGCTCCACCGGCACATCCCATTTTGCCGTCTGGGCCGCAACATAGTCCGCAGTGGTTTCCACCGTCGGAATCGCAAACTTGTACCCACGATATCCAGAACGCCCAATAATTTCCGCCACATCACGCATCAGTGGCATCAGGCGGCGCACCTCTGACATTCTGCTGCCGGGGATAAACGTTATCAGCTTTTCATCTGATGAATTTTTCTTTGGATTGCCATATTGACCAATTATCGCATCCGCAATTGGATGCCCAACCGCAACAGTATCCAGTCCATATTTCGTAAAATAGGGCACCTCAAAATCAAAAAAAGCATACAGCTTATCAAACGTGCGTGCATATTTTTTTGCACGCCCCGCGCGCCACGCCCAAACCTGGGGGGCAACGACATGATGAAATTTCAACCCATTGCCAATTAATTCGCGGCCGGCCGGAATTTTGCGCAGACGCGCAATAACACTGCGGGCAAATCCGGGTGAATCTATTGTCAAAACGATGTCTGGCCGGATACGAATTATCTGGTCCACGGTTTCCTTTATACGCCGTGTCAGTGTGCGCGCATGCGCCAAAACCTCTATCACGCCCATAACAGACAAATCAGCCATTGGAAACAATGACCGCAATCCCGCGGCGGTCATATTTTCGCCACCAATACCGGCAAATTCCACATCCGGCATTTGCGCCATTATCCGAGAACCCAAAACATCCCCCGAAACCTCGCCGGCGATAATAAATACTTTTGGCTTATTCTGCATTTTTCGATGTACCGATGCCGCGTTTCGACCGGTTTTCTATAAAATCAATCGCATCCATCGCATATTTATTATTTTTTACTTCCTTGCGGATACGGTTTAAGCGTTCGGTCACGGTTCCCTCTGTGCCACGGAAAACAGCCGAATAAACACTGTGAATCGCATGCATGTCTTCGTTTGTAAATCCGTGACGCATCAATCCGACGCGATTAATAGTACGATAAACAGCACGCGGATTTCCATCGTATATCGCATATGGCAATATATCGTTGCCAACACCCGACATCCCGCCGATAAACGCGTTTCGTCCAATACGCGCAAACTGTAACACCATTACGCCACCGGACAAAATTGCAAAATCTTCTATTTCCACATGACCGGCAACCTGGACCAAATTGGACATTACAACACTGTTTCCGATTTTGCAGTCATGCCCCACATGGGCGTTTACCATAATCTGACAATCATCACCAATTACCGTACCATCAGATGCCGGTGTTCCGGAATGAATTGTAACATACTCGCGAATACGGCACCGCTTTCCAATACGCAGTCCGGTCATGGCCGCCTCGTCCTGCCATTTTAAATCCTGGCTCATTACGCCCAGAACAGCAAACGGATAAACAATGGAATCGTCCCCGACGGACGTATGCCCATCAATTATAACATTTGATATTAACTCTACACGGTCACCCAGTACAACATTGGGCCCGATAATACAGTTTGGCCCAATTTTACAGTCGGCGCCCAACACTGCGCCTTCATGAATAATGGCGGTCGGATGTATGCTCATCTGCTTGCTCGCTTTATTTTAGTAATTATTTCGCCTAAAATAATACATTATCAAGCATATAATTGGTATTAAATAAATATAACAAATTATAACAAGAACCCGGCATCCCGCAAATGCGCATCCTTGGGGGCGGCCGCCCATATAATAACCCCCAGCGCGCTTATTACAGGCATGGTGGTTATCAGGCCAAACAGCCCCAGCGCAACCGCCAACATTCGCGGCGCAATTCCACATGTGATATTCTTGGAATGCCATATAGACATTAAAAACATGAAAAACATCATCCCCAGCGCACCCAGAAATACCGGCACAGATTCCGTCAGCATGAACAGCACAACCGCCAGCGCCGTCACAAATCGCATCATCCATTTCAGCTTAACATACGCGCTGTGATGTATGCGGCCGGCCGGACGCGCCCAGCATAATGCGGCAAATGCGGCAACGGCGCCGCCGGTAATTACCAGCGCCCCCAGATGCACCGCCGACAACGCCCCCAGTTGCCCAAACCTAAAAAATTCCGGTTGCATCAGCATCAGCGTTGAAACAGCACACACAACAGCCAAACATCCCGGCACCGTCCAAGAGGCACGCCCAAACAGGCGTCCAATCAGCGCGCCACCGGCAAATGCACCTATCTGCATCACAGTACCCCACCAGGTGTGATTCCCGGACATTCCAACCGCAAACGCCACAAAGGCCAAACAAATCATCCAGATTCCGCGCCACCGCCAGGACATATCGCGCAAACGCGGCATCGGCACAGAGCGCGACACAGCCCCAATCAGGCCACTGCATACAAACACAACACCGGCAATACAATAAGGCAACACAGATGCGGCATCCCGCAGAACACCATAATTTCCACCAAACATAATCAGCCACACCAGCGTTAACGCAACCGTCAAGGTGCAAGAATTTGTAACAACATTATCGTCACGCCATCCCATGCGCCGCAAAAAATCTGCCCCGTAAAAATACGCCAGCACCATCAGCGGCGCCGCCAGCAGGCCCGTCCAAAAGAAAGTGGGCGCCACCAGCGCGGCGTTATTAAACGCGCTGACCGCACTTTGTACAACCAATGTTTCATCAAACATAATCTTGCCTTTTATTTTTGATGAATTATTATATATGCCAATGGCGCAAAAACAAGATATTTTTACCCTGATGGGCGGACGCGTACGCATTCGCCGCGGCACCTATAATCCCACATCCGATGCGGTGTGGCTGGCGGCATACGGGGCGGGGCGAAACGCAAAAACCGTACTGGACGTCGGAATCGGCACCGGGGGCGCCGCACTGTGCCTGGGCGCCCATATGCCCAACGCACATATAACAGGAATTGACATATCACCGCAAATGCTGGCCCAGTGCGCGGAAAACGCGGCCCTTAACGGCTGTGACATAGAACTGATAAACGCCGACATAACAAAATGGCGCACGGATAGCACATTCGACCTGGTTATAACCAATCCCCCTTATTTTAAAGGCACACCGGCACGACACAACGCCCACCACAATACAGATTTAGACCTGTGGACAAAAAAATGCCTGGCCCGGGTCAGGCCCCGCGGAACATTCGCGATAATAACAGACGCCGCGACGGCCGCCACCGTTATTGCCCAAATGGCGCAAAAATGTGGCGATATAGAGATTTTTCCACTGTTCGGGGCAAAAAACACGGCCGAACGCGTAATTATTCGCGGCCGCGTCGGCACCCGCGGCCCGACAATTATTCATCACGGTATGCCAATGAACAACCCGGACATTTTACGCGACGGCTTGACTATTGATGCCGCATTGTCTACACTTGGTTGAAATGATAAACTTTATTACAAGACATTTTACATCTCTTTGGGCGTTGATAACATCGCCATTCCGGGCAATTTGGCGCATCATTTCACGTATTTTCCCACCGCGCGAATTTACGGTAATGGACACCCCGCGCGGGAACGTTTATACATTTAAGCAGAGCAGCTTTTGGCGCTTTACCAAATTCTGCGGCAAAATAGGCCTGTTCATTTGGGCCGCATGGTCTACATATGTATTCATATACCACCGCCCGCTGTTGCAAAAGCGCACCCAGCAACTGGAGCAGGCCCGTGCCCAGCATGCCCGCCAAATGACAGATTTACAGGTATATCTGGCAAAATTTAACGATTTGACGCGCAGTTTGAACGTAACCGATGACAAAATACTAAACGCCAAAAAGTTAAGCGACGAAGAAAAAGAAAACCTTATAAACGCACGCTTAAAAACGTGGGGCGAACTGGACTTTTTGCGCACGCGCGTATCTGAAATCTTTACCGATGACGAGTATACGCCGGAATATGCAAAATTATCTGAGCTGTCGGCCGAATATGAATTGACCCGCTCTGAAAATGAAGAGCTGAAAAAGCGCAATGCGGCAATTGTGGAATCGATGCAGGCTGTTGTCGCGGCCGACACTGAAATAATTGACACGGTCAGCGCCCTGGCCGCCGACAAAACAGAAGAATTACGCCGCGATTTAAAGAAAATAAACGCCACGATTGCAACACTGGGCCTTAGCGAGCGCGCCCTGGTCGCAAAAGCCAACAAATATACAAACCCGCTGGTCGGGGCCGCGTTCAGCCCGCTGGAAATAGACAAATCATTGGATCCAAAATATCAAAAACTGGCCGATGATTTGGAATTGTGGCATGGTCTGGCACGCCTGCATACAATACTGCCCATCGGCGCACCGGTAAAGCAAATGCGCATTACATCCAACTATGGCATGCGCAAAGACCCGTTTGACGGCAAGCAAAAACGTCACCGCGGCATTGACTTCGCAGGCAAGATCGGAACCGAACTGATGGCGGTGGCGCCGGGCCGTGTTGTATCGGCCGGGGAACGCGTTGGATACGGAACAACAGTGGAAATAGACCACGGCCTTGGATTTACAACTCTTTACGCGCACCTGTCCCAGATAACAGTGTCGCGCGGCGACTGGGTCCGCCCGGGAACGGTTGTGGGATTGGGCGGTTCGTCCGGACGCAGTACGGGGCCACACCTGCACTACGAAATCAGATACAAGGGCGCTCAATTCGACCCGGCAAAATTTGTAAAGGAATAAAAGATGCTGGCATTTACTAACTCTTTGGAAAAAAATTCACCTACAATTATCGGTGCGGGATGCAGCCTGACCGGCGACATCAAGACCGACCATATTGTTCAAATTCACGGAATTGTGCACGGCAACATAACGGCAGACACGGTTGTAATAGGGCGCGGCGGACGCGTTGTTGGGCGGATTACAGCCGAAAACTTGTTCCTACATGGCGAACTGGACGGGCCAGCAACCGTCAGCACCGCCAACATGTTCAGCGCGGCTAAAATGTCCGGCACACTGTCATACAGAACCATAAACATTACCGGCAATACCGGCCTGGAATGCAAACTGGCAAAAAGAAAGGACAAAAAGGATGAATAAAACCGTTTCAAAAGTATATATTGCCGCCGACCATCGTGGGGTTGGCCTGAAGCTATATTTGATTGAAATGCTGACCGCGGCCGGATACATGGTTGTAAACCTGGGCGTTGATGACCCCGGTGTTTCCGCCGACTATCCCGATGTGGCCGAACGTCTGGCCGATGCAATCGGCGACGATAAAAACGCACGCGGAATCGCAATATGCGGCACGGGCGCCGGCGTTATGATTGCGGCAAACCGTTACCGTAATCTGAGAGCCTCGCGATGCGACCGCCCGGAACAGGCACGTGATGATCGCTTTCACGATGACATAAATGTTTTGGCACTGGCGGCGGACGATATAGATATCGAAATGGCATATCTTTGCGTTCAGACATTCCTGGAAAGCCCGTTTGATAACATAGAGCGACGCATTCGCAGAATAGAGCAAATATCCTAATCAAATCACAATCCCGCGACGGCGGGATTTTTTCGTTTGTATTTTTACCGCATACAGGCTATACTTATCTTGTTCGCGGGTGTTCCGCGAATGAGGTGTGAGAACCTCTGCCTTAGCGTCGGAATAGAATCTTAAGGCGCGCCGTTGTGCGCCCGTTTTAGTATTACGACGATAAACAAACTCCTGGCCCGGGTCAGGAGGGCTGTGAGTATATAGAATAAACAGCACAATTCTAAGGATTGTTCTCAACCTCCTGACCACCAAATGTTTTGGTGGTTTTTTCGTTCGCAGAAAGAACAGAGCAGGAGACAAGAACAAATGAAAACCGGTATAACAATCGCCACAATCGGCGCAACCCTTATGTTAACGCAAAACGCAGTGGCACTGGGGATTACATGCATAAAGTGCACCCTCGAAACAGACAATACGAAATGCCTGAATTACGGCGCAACATGCTGTCCGCCATGCGAATTCGAGCCGCAAAACCCAATGGAATGCTCCCCTTCAACATGTTCGGGCGAAACTGTTAGCAATATGGGCAATGGATGCAACAAGGTCAGCACCAAGGGCTGCGTTAACAATTATTGCTCTGTAACAATAACGGCACGCTGTCGGCAGGGCTATTACGGCACCGCCAAATTAAACAACCTTAAAACCCAATGCACGGGATGCACCGCATGCACATCGCCTGGAACAACATCTGGCCCAGGCGCCACCCAGCAGGAAGAATGCTATATACCAAAAGGATTCAGCTTTTCCGACACATCGGGAAACGGCACGTATGCAGATATTTGCCCATGGTAAAAATCCCCCAGTTGGGGGATTTTTTTATTTTTTCACAACAAAATTTACCATTCGGTTCGGAACGACAATCGTCTTTATTATATCCGCCCCGGCCAGCTTTGCACCGGCGGCATTTTGTGCCGCGGATATTATATCCGCCTCTGGCGCACCCACCGGCATTTTAAATTCCGCCGCACGCTTTCCATTTACAGACGCAACCAGTGTCATTTCTGTCTTTGCAAGCTTGCCCGCATCAAACGTTGGCCATGACGAAAACGCCAGCATTTCTTCGTTACCCAACCGCTGCCACATCTCTTCTGTCAGATGCGGCGCGAACGGATTCAAAACCCGCAACAGGGCGGTGTACGCGGCGCGCGGCATCGTCCCGGAAAACGCATTTAAATACTCCATCATCGCAGATATGGCCGTATTAAACCGCATGCCGTCAATGCGCTCTGTAACATCGGAAACCAACTGATTCATCAGGCGCTCCTGTTCCGGCGTCATGACATCATCCGTTAAATTACCCGCCATGTTTTCCACACGGCGCAAAAAGCGCTGAACCCCGGCCAATGTTCCTTCGGACCAGTTCACATTCTGGTCCCACGGCCCCAAGGACAATATAGTCATGCGACAGGCATCCGCCCCCGCACGCGCAACAACATCACTGCTGGGCACCATGTTGCCCAATGATTTGGACATCTTGCGGCCATCTTCGGCCATCAGCAGACCACTGCTGGTGCGCTTTTTATATGGCTCCGTTCCGGGAACCAGCCCCAAGTCGGCCAACGCCTTGTACCAAAATCTGGAATAGAGCAGATGACGCGTTGTATGCTCCATACCGCCGTTATAGTGGTCAACCGGCATCCATTTATCCATTAATGCGCGATTGCAAAATTCATCGTTATTTTTCGAATCTATATAGCGCAGAAAATACCACGAAGACCCCGCCCATTGCGGCATCGTATCTGTTTCACGCCGCGCCGGCGCACCACAGCACGGGCAGGGCACATTAACCCATTCAGTTGCACGGGCCAGCGGGCTTTCGCCCTCATCAGTTGGCCTGTAGTCAGACATAAACGGCTGCATCAGCGGCAGCTCGGATTCAGGCACCGGAACCCATCCGCACTTTTCACAGTGAACCAGCGGAATAGGCTCGCCCCAATACATTTGGCGCGAAAATCCCCAGTCTTTTAACTTGTACTTTTTCGTTGCGCGGGCAATTCCTTTTTCGGCGCCGTACTTGATTGCGGCCTCTATCGCATCGTGCTTGTTCATACCATTCATAAATTCTGAATTGATATGCGGGCCGTCGCCCTCCCAAACCGCATCGGCATCGCCACCGGCCAAAACCGGAATTATATCCAGCCCGAACTTCTTTGCAAAATCCCAGTCGCGGCCATCATGCGCCGGCACCGCCATAATCGCACCAAACCCGTAATCCGCCAGTACGTAATCCGCAACAAATACCGGAATCTCGCGACCGTTGTATGGATTTGTTGCAACAATTCCGTCCAGGCGCACACCCGTTTTTTCACGCGTTATGTCTGTACGCTCTATCTCAGACTTTGCCTTGGCGGCGGCGATATATTCGCGAACCGCATCCGCATTTTTCACACGACCGTCGGCAATCCATTTCTGAACCAGTGCATGCTCGGGCGCAATTACACAAAAAGTAACCCCGAATATAGTATCAACACGCGTGGTGTACACCGTCATTATATCATCGCCGACACGAAAATCCACATCAGCCCCGACCGAGCGCCCAATCCAATTAATCTGCTCTGTCTTTACGCGTGCCGGGAAATCAACCAATGCCAAATCATCAATCAACCTATCGGCATATTTGGTAATGGCCAAATTCCATTGCATCTTCATCTTCTTTTCAACGGGCCCATGACAGCGCTCGCACTTGCCATCTTCCAGCTCTTCGTTGGTAAGATTGGTGCGACAGTTCGGACACCAGTTCATCGGCAGCTCAGACTTATACGCCAGGCCCGCCTTAAAGAATTGAATAAACATCCACTGGGTCCACTTTATAAACTCCGGGTCGGATGTTGCCAGTTTTGATTCCGGATTAAAAGACAACCCCATTACGGATATATCACGCTCAAAAATCTTTATCAGTTCCGCCACAGATTCGCTGGGATGCTTTCCAATTTTTGTCGCATATTTTTCAGACGAAATCCCCATTGAATCATACCCAATTGGAAATAAAACATCATACCCCTGGGCGCGGCGGAATCGCGCCATAACATCCATGCCAGTATAGGGCAGCATATGCCCCACATGCAACCCAGAACCACTGGGGAATGGGAACTCTATCAAATTATAATATTTAGGCTTTTTCCCGTCATTTTTTGGCACAAATGCACGGGCCGCCGCCCAGCGTCCCTGCCATTTTGCATCACGCTCTGCTATTTTTTTGATATCGTCCGCCATTTTCTAATCCTTGGGTTTATATAATGTATGCAAAATAATATACGCAAAACACACCGCGTTCAAGGAAAAATACAATTTATCCGCGGTATACAAAATGCCCCAGATACTCAATATTACCACTGCCGCCGCGAACAGGGGACTGCTCGGTCATCGAACATACATATCCGCAACGCGCAAATGCCTCTATCGCACGATTTATCGAATACTGGTGCCATTGTTCTGATTTTATTACACCATGCGCGGCGGCGGCAACCGCACGCGGGACCTCAAACTGTGGCTTTATAAGCGCAACAACATTTTTTGCCCCCCATTGCGGCAAACACGCAACAATATCAGCCAACGAAACAAAAGAAACATCAATCACAACCAAATCAACCGGCATTGGCGGGATTAAATCACGAATATCTGTCTGTTCCAGCGACATTACACGCGAATCCGCACGCAATTCAGCCACCATCTGATTAGTTCCCACGTCAACGGCAATAACACGCCGGGCACCACGGGACAGCAAAACCTCTGTAAAGCCACCCGTACTGGCCCCGACGTCCAGACACGCCAGGCCCGCCGGATTAATTCCAAAAACATCAAGCGCATGTTCCAGCTTCAAACTGCCGCGCCCCGAAATATACGGCAACGCGCCCCCCACCAATGAATCTGTTTCCACGACCGCCAGACTAGGCTTTTTAGCAACAGTTCCATTAACGGAAACCAACCCCGCCTTTATCGCAGCCAGGGCCTTTGCACGCGTAGGATAAATTTTTTGCGCAACCAGCGCCACATCCAGTCTCATTACCATATGATATTAAGGCCAGAAAAACCAAAAATCAACTATAAACACAGTAAATACCAAATAATATACTTTAATACTTATTTATATTAATATGATTATACATTTTATATTTATATTACATACACCCATAGAACCTAAGCCAAACCCACCACAAACACCCAAACAACCGTCTAAAAAACATACAAACCACGCAACAAAGTAATAAAAATACCAAAAAACCGCAGAAATCCGCCATTTTTTCTAAAAAACAATAAAAATAGGGCGACTATATAAAAATATTTTATATTAAAATACAATCAATCAATTAATTTAATATTTTAATATAATACATTAATATATTCAACCACAAACAAACACCATTGGCCAGGCTACACAAACCAAAACAAACACCAATAAACATTTAATAACTTTAAACAAACAGCTAAACAGTATTATTAATATAATATAACAACAAAAAAATAAAATAATTCAAACCAGAACCACAATCGTACATCAGCAGACAAAAAAACATTACAAATCACGCAAGAACACACCCACATCAAGTATTCAAAAAATCATAAAACACCCCATTACTCCACCACACGAAACAAAACTATACATAATATACATTATGCGCCTTTTATGTGTACCGCCCCGCAACAAATATAAAGACCACAAAAAATCGCCCCAGCAGCCCCAACCCCGGCCACCTCACAACCAAACAGCACCACAACATAAAAGCGGACGCCACACAGGCGTCCGCGAAACCATAGCGCATGGCACAGGCTTATTTTTTTACAACCCTGGATGCTTTTGAGATCTTACCGCCCGCAACTTTCTTTAATCCCTTTATACCTTTTACCAATTCGCTTTCCTTTGGCGCCTCTACTTCTTCCGGCACAACCGCCGAACAACAGTTCGGACATTTTGTCGCCGCCTTGCTTATCGATGTTTTACAATAAGGACAATCACGAACCGTAACCGGCTGTTTACTGCGCATTTTATTAACCACGCGGACAAACAAAAATATCGCAAACATAGTAATCAAAAAGCTGACCACGGAATTCATAAACACCCCGACATTCATAGTGGTCGCGCCCGCCGCCTGCGCCGCCTCTATCGTAGGATATACAACGCCGGCCTGGCCACCACGCAGAACGATAAACAATTGTGAAAAATCAACACCGCCTATCAGCAACCCTATTGGTGGCATTATTATATCTTTTACCAGCGAATTAACAACACCGGTCATAACGCTGCCGACAATTATACCAACAGCCATATCTATTG
>ERZ777306.3897-NODE-3897-length-14646-cov-4.864300_pt1 | contig 14646 bp, 10 predicted proteins | sample MGYA00374966_ERZ777306 | MGnify/ENA primary metagenome ERZ777306 (study PRJEB29329, sample SAMN06343882) | mouse gut metagenome | isolation source: Mouse cecum | place: Austria: Vienna | collected 2014-11-15 ...
GACAGGCCGCTGACATGGGGCAGCATAATGTCCAGCACAACAAGGTCGATGCTGTGCTCACGGAAAAGCTGTAATGCTTCTCCGCCGTCATAAGCCGGGATAACCTTGTGACCTGCGGGCTTCAGATATTCGCAAATCGCATCGTTGGTCTTGCGGTCGTCTTCAACAATTAGTAGCGTTGCCATTGCAGCACCTCCTCCGGAAATAGTATAACATGGCAATGTGGAGAGAGTATGGAATCCTATTTTTTATCTGAAATTTTTTGAGCCGTTCCACATAAAGCATAGAAAAATAGAACCGCTCCCAATGCTTACACATCGGGAGCGGTTCTATGGGCGATTACGGGTGATTGAGGCTGCCGCCGGCAGTCCGCCCCACAGTGGTTCCCCCGCCCCGGCGGCACAGCAGTTCCAGCAGCAGGGCGTGTTCTGCCCCGCCGGGCAGCAGGGTGCACTCCTCCGCCCCCGCCTCCAGAGCCTCCAGACAAATACGCAGGCTATTCCGGGTGTCCTGGTCCAGCAGACCGCTGTCCAGCACCTCCCGGGCCAGACGGCCATCCATGTAGTCCAGCCGGGTCTTTTCGTTGGCGGGGTCCAGCCAAACACCACCCCTTTGGGCGAGCAGCAGCAGGGCGCCGGCTCCAAACTCCCGCACTCCCGCCGCCCCGTGGTCCGGGTCCGTCCGGATCACCCGGACGCCCAGGGTCCGCAGAACCTCCAGATCCCCGTCCAGATCCGGGCCCTGGCCGCAGACCACAAGGGTCTTACCCGCCAGCTCTCCCAGCCGGGGCAGCAGGGCCAGCAGTCCCCTCACCTGGCCCAGACCGTCCAGGCCGTGGACCACATCGTACTCCCGTAAAAAGGTTTTGGCATACTCCACATCAGAGGGCACCTCAATATACTCCGTCCCCCGCTTCTGACGGGTCTCCGCCCCCTTTCCGGTGAGCAGCAGCACAGAGGGCTTGCCCTCGCCGCGGAATACGGCTTTGCGGATGGCCTCGCCCCGGTTGGGCTCCACCAGACAGGGACAGCCTGCCCCCTCCACATGACCGGCAATCTCCCGACAGATGGACAGGGTGTCCTCTTCACCGGAGTCCTCCTCGGTAACCACTACAAAATCCGCATATTTCCCCGCAATTTCCCCCAAATCCTTCCGCCGGTCCAAGGCCTTCTTTCCCGGACAGCCGAACAGGGAAACAATCTGCCGGCCCGGGTACTCCCGCCGGGCGGATTGGAACAGGGTCTCGAAGCTCATGCGGTTATGGGCGTAGTCCACAATGGCCGTAATGGAGCTGTCCGCGTTGGAGTAGACCTCCATCCGCCCGGGAACCCGGGCCCGCATGAGGCCCAGATAGACGGCGCTCTCCGGGATATTCAGCCCCTCGCACACCGCCACCGCCGCCAGGGCGTTTTCCACGTTAAACAGCCCCGGCATGGTTAATCGAAGCTCCCGCTGAAACCGGGGGGTTTTGACTTCAAACAGGATGTCCTCCCCCCGCTTCCGGACTGCCCCGCTGAATACCTGGGCGGAGGGGTCCTTCCGGGAAAAGGTAATCACCCGCTCGCTCTGTCTGGCGGCCTCCAGAATCCGGTCCGCGTGGTCGCAGTCCAGATTCACGCAGGCGACGGGCGACTGGGCGAAAATCCTCAGCTTGGAGGCGAAATAATCCTCAAAATCCGGGTGCTCAATGGGAGAAATATGGTCGTAGCCGATATTCAGAAAGCAGGCGGCGGCAAACTGGGTGCACAGGGACCGGTGGTATTTCAGGGCCTGGCTGGACACCTCCATGGTCAAATACTCCAGCCCCGCGTCCCGGGCGTTGGCGAAGTGCTTTTGCAGCTCCAGAGGCTCCGGGGTGGTGATGTGGGACTCAAATCGCTCCACCCCGTCGTAGGTGTCGATGGAAGAAATAATGCCGCTTTCGCTCCGCCCCGCCAGATGCACGTCCAAAATGGATTTGAGATAGTAGGCCGTGGAGGATTTTCCCTTTGTTCCCGTCAGGCCAATGACCTTCAGGGCGCCGGAGGGGTGTCCGTAAAACAAATCCGCCAGCGGAGCCATCACCGGCCGCAGGTCTTTTACCAGAATGCCGGGCAGGTCCACGTCCCAGGGCTTTTCGCTGATATAGGCGATGGCCCCCTGCCGGATTGCCTGGTCCAGAAATTCTCCCTTGAAGTGAGCCCCCTTGCAGAAAAACAGGGTCCCGGGGACCACCTCACGGGAATCGTAGGAGACCAGCGCCACCGGAGCCTCCCGGTCCAGCCCCTCCGGGATCGGGGCCGCCAGCAGGCTTTCCGGGATTTTTGCAAGATAATCGCACACGCGCATGGCGTACACCTCCTAAAACATGGGCCGCACCGGAATCTCACAGACCTCCAGGCACCGCCGGGCCAGCACCGACATGGCGTCCACATAGTAGGAGGGCAGCTTATGCCGGCCGGCAAATACGGACATCTCAGTGCAGGCGATCACCACGCAGTCGCAGTCCAGCGCCCGGACCCCCCGGTGGATGGCGGTGAACTTGTCCATATCCCCCGGATGGCCCGCCTTGATCTCGTCGTAAATCAGGGACATCACCAGCTTTTGGGTCTCCGGGTCGGGGACGGCGCTGTCCAGCCCCCGACCCGCCAGCTCCGTCTGATACAGGCCGCTTTGAATGGTGCCGTCGGTGCCCAAAATGCAGGCTTTTTTCCGGCCCTGGCGCTCCAGCTCCAGGGCTGTTTCCCGAATCATGTGGATGATCGGGACCCGGATGCTCTCCTGCACCCGGTCCAGGAAAAAGTGGGCCGTGTTGCAGGGCACCGCGATGGCATGGCAGCCGCAGCCCTCCAGCAGCTTCGCTCCGGCGAGCATCCGGTCATAGACCGGCTGCGTCTCTCCGCTCAAAATCGCCGCCGTCCGGTCGGGCATATCCGCGTCGGAGAAAATCACCGCAGACAGATGCTCCTGGTCCTTATGGGCGTCGGTCCGGTCCAGGATGAACTGGTAAAAATCATTGGTGGCCTGGGGGCCCATCCCCCCCAGAATGCCCAGACGTTTTTCGCTCATGTCCCCTCCTTGCCGGGTTTCTCGTTAAATTTCTCAAACCGTTTCCAGTTTCCTATGTGATTTTTCAAAATCCGAAGCCGCCGCTTCAGGGACCCATCTTTTTCGTACACCAGAGAGTGGTTGTCCTTTCCCGCACGGATGAGGGCCTTCATCTCCGCATGGTACTGCCTGGGCGTAAAGTCGAAGGCCACCTTTTGGGGCACCATCCGCCACAGGGTCCGCTCCCGGGTGATCTCGAAGGGCAGCACCTTGTTCTCCACCCGGTCCTCCACCACCAGCCTGGCGATGTTGTGCCCCGCGCCGGTGACGTAGTAGTTGCTGCGGCCCTGACGGCAGTTGATTTCAAAGACCTTGTAGCGGCCGTCCCGGGGGTCCAGCTTCACGTCGAAGTTGGAAAAACCCGTATAGTGCAGGCCGTCCAGCAGGGTTTTGATGGTCCCGGACAGCTCCATGTCGCAGCCGGTCAAAATCACCGCATGGTTGCCGATGCCGTGGGGGGAGTGCTCCTCCAGCAGCACGTGGCCCAGGCACATCATGCGTACCTTCCCCTGCCGGTCAGAATAGTTGGTCATTACCCGCATATAGGTGTCGTCCCCGGGGATGAACTCCTGCAAAATCATGTGGCCCGGATACCCGGCCTCATAGACCTGGTCCAGCGCCGCCAGCAGCTCCTCCCAGGTCTGGCACAGGTAGACCTTTTTCAGCGCGTGGACCCCGGTGGCCCAGTAGGCCACGCTGTCGGCGGGCTTGGCAATATAGGGGGCGGAAAAGGGCGGCCGGAAGTCGTGGCCCATGGATTTGTCATAGACAAAGGTAGCCGGATGGGCCACCCCGTACTGGTCGCACAGGGCGTAAAAGCACTCTTTATTGACCAGGGTATCCAGCAAATCCCCGTCAATATACGGGGCAATCACATTGGAGGGGAACTGCTTTTGATATCGGGCGGCCAGCTGCACATAGCTGTCTCCGCAGCCCAGCAGCAAAACCGTCTTGCCGGAAAATTCCTGGGAAACGGCTTTGACGTTTTTCAGGAAAACCTCTGGATTTTCGTTCTGTTCACACACCCGGTAGTCCAGAATCCCGCTTCCAAAGCAGGGAAAGGAAGGATAGCGGCCAAAGACCACGCTGCGCACCCCATATGCCTCGTGAAAGGCCCGGGCCACACTGTACACGTTGATATCCCCGCCGAACAGCAGGGGCTGAAATTTCAAATCTGACATGGATGAAACTCCTTTCCTGCAAATCTCCCTGTAGCGGCGGCCTCTGGCCGCCGCTACAGCCAATTTGCACGATTCTTACCGGTATTCCCGGACCACGCCCCTGGCAAACATGGGGTCCAGGTCAAACACCGCCACATCGCTGGCGGAGCACTTCAGACTGGTCACGTTGACCAGGGTCTCCGAAGCGCCGATCTGGCCGATGACGGGGGCCTTCTGGCCGTTGATGCGCACAAAGCGCTGCCGCTCCCGCCGCCAGCGCTCCAGCGCCGCAAATAACCCCTTTTCCCGGGGGCGCTCCACTCCAAAGCCGTTCTGGTAGCCCACCGGCAGCAGAGCCACCCGGGTGGGCTTTTTCAGGGTGACGGTTTTCCCGGTGCCCACAGTATGTCCCTTGGGCAGCCAGCGGATTTCTGTAAGGGAGACCTCTCCGTGGCCCGCCGCCGCCAGCTTGTCGTCCCGGCTGCGGCGGCACCGTCCCAGCAGAATGGACCCCGCCCGCACTGCGTCCAGCCGGGCGAAGTCGTAGTGCAGCAGGGCGTAAGACCCGGCGGCGTGGACCACCCCGGTCTCAAAGCCGGCGGCGTGGATCTCCTTCAGCACCCGGTCGAACTGCTCCAGCTGGTCCTGGACCTCCTGGGCGCGGCGGGTGGCGTGAATCTGGGTGTAAATCCCCGACAGGGCCACATTTGGCAAAGAGCGGTAGGCCAGCAGAATTTTCTCCGGCTCCCCCACCAGGAAGCCCCCGAAGCCCATACCGGTGTCCACCTGAATGTGGGCCTCCGCCACGGTGGAGCGGTTCTCCGCCAGGGCGTTCAAAGCCAGCCCCGTGTCCACGGAGCTGACGGTGCATACCACGTTCAGATCCACAAGCCGCTCCAGCTCCTCCCGGTCCAGGGTGGAGCGCAGCATCAGAATCTCCTCGTCCACAAAGCCGGCCTTCCGGATGGCCTCCGCCTCGGACACCTCCCCCACGGCAAAGCGGCCAATCCCCTCCGCCCGGAGGAGCTTGGCCATCTGGGCCGCCCCGGCCCCGCCGCCGTCTCCGGTGAGTACGCCGTAAATGGCGGCCTGCCCCGCGTGGGCCTTGACCACCTGAATATTCTGCTTGACCGCGTTTTTTTCAATAATCAGTTTGCGCATGGACCCGGCCTCTCTTTCTGTGCCGAAGCTTTTTTCTCATTTTATAATGGGCGGCCTGAAAAATCAAGCCCGCCGCCGGATGTTTCCCGAAAATAACTCTTGACTTTATCGCTTTTCTGCGTTACAGTGTAATGCAGTAAAGGATGGCGGCCCCTTGCCGCCGGAAGGGGATGGACTCTATGGCAATCAAAGTAATTCTGCTGATTGTGTTTTTCAGCACGATGGTGGGCATCGGCCTGTACTGCCGCCGCCACGCCACCGACGTAAACGGCTTCGTCCTGGGCGGGCGCTCTGTGGGCCCCTGGCTCACCGCCTTCGCCTATGGCACCTCCTACTTCTCCGCCGTGGTCTTTGTGGGCTACGCGGGGCAGTTCGGATGGAAATACGGCATCGCCGCCACCTGGGCGGGGATCGGCAACGCGGTATTGGGCTCTCTGCTGGCCTGGGCCGTGCTGGGGCGGCGCACCCGTATTATGTCCCAGCACCTGGACAGCGCCACCATGCCGGAATTTTTCGGCGCCCGGTTCGGCTCCAAATCCCTGAAGCTGGCCGCTTCGGCCATCATTTTCGTCTTTCTGATCCCCTACACCGCCAGCCTCTACAACGGCCTGAGCCGCCTGTTCGGCATGGCCTTTGACATCGACTATACGGTCTGCGTTATCGTTATGGCGGTGCTCACCGGGGTATACGTCATTGCCGGAGGCTATATGGCCACCGCCATCAACGACTTTATCCAGGGCATTATCATGATTTTCGGCATCTGTGCGGTGATCGGTGCGGTGCTGAACAGCCAGGGCGGCTTTCTGGCGGCGCTGAACGGTCTGGCGCAGGTCCCCGCGGAGTCAGGCGCGGGCCCCATCGCCGCCCCGGGGGTGTTCGCCTCCTTCTTCGGTCCGGACCCCATCAACCTGCTGGGCGTGGTGATTCTCACCTCTCTGGGCACCTGGGGCCTGCCCCAGATGGTCCAGAAGTTTTACGCCATTAAAAGCGAGAGCGCCATCAACAAGGGCATGATTATTTCCACCGTGTTCGCCCTCATTGTGTCCGGCGGGTGCTACTTCCTGGGAGGCTTCGGGCGGCTGTTCGCGGATCAGATGCAGTTCAACCCCGACGGCAGCATCGCGGGGGGCTTCGACTCCGTGATTCCCACCATGCTGTCCGGCCTGCCGGACCTGCTGATCGCCATTGTGGTGATTCTGGTGCTGTCCGCCTCTATGTCCACTCTCAGCTCCCTGGTGCTGGCCTCCAGCTCCACCCTGACCCTGGATTTTTTGAAGGACAATCTCATTCGGGATATGGACGAGAAGCGGCAGGTACGCATCATGCAGGGTCTGATTGTGGTGTTCATTGCCATCTCTGTGGTGCTGGCCATTATCCAGTACAAGTCCAGCGTTACCTTCATCGCCCAGCTGATGGGGGTGAGCTGGGGGGCCCTGGCGGGGGCGTTCCTGGCGCCCTTCCTGTACGGACTTTATTGGAAAAAGACCACGAAAATTGCCTGCTGGGCCAGTTTTCTGTTCTCCACCGTGGTGATGGTGGCCAATATCTTCCTCCGGGCCAGCTTCCCCGCCCTGCTCCAGTCTCCCATCAACGCCGGCGCGTTCTGTATGCTGGCGGGTCTGGTGATTGTGCCAGTGGTAAGCCTGTTCACCCCTCAGACGGACAAGGCCCTGGTGAACAACGCGTTCTCCTGCTACGACAAGAAGGTCACCGTCCGCCAGAGCGAAGCTTTGGGGGATCAGGTGGACTGAATTCTGCCATAGAATTTGGGGCGGCCTCCCGGCCGCCCCAAAATTTTTTCTTTTTTCCAGGAACTTTTTTACCCGGAATCCGTCTATATAAATTAAGACAGGCTCGCTTCCCGTTTTCTCCGCAACCTTAAGGTTTTCTTAAGAATTTGTAATTCCCTTGTAATGATTTTCCCCGGAAGTTGAGCTATAATGCTTTTATAGACCTGATTAGGAGGAATTATGCAATGCCAGATGTGACCACCCCTACCGTTCCGGAGACGCCTGCGGCGGCTGCCGCACCGGAAGCCCCTCCCGCTCCGCCCAAAAAGAAGCCCCCCACGAAAAACGGGCGGAAGAAAGTGAAAAATCTGATTATTCTCTGCGTGATCGCCGGGATCCTGGCGATAGGCGGCTATTTTCTCTACCGGTTTTTGAACTCCGACGAAGGAAACCTGGGAGAGATTTACGCCCAGCCCGCCCAGATCGGCTCAATCCAGAGCAGGGTGTCCGGCAGCGGCAGCGCCAAATCCAAGGAGTCCGCCGCCATCACCCTCACCAGCAGCGGCACCGTGGAGGAGGTTCTTGTCGCCAGCGGCGACATGGTGACCGAGGGGCAGCCCCTGTACACCATCTTCAGTCAGACCGCCCAGGACAAGGTGGACCAGGCCCAGAAGCAGGTGGATAAGCTGAACAAGGAGATGGAAAAGCTGATGGAGAGCTCCGGCAAGCTGTCGGTGCAGGCCCCCTTCGCCGGCAAGCTGATTTCCGTCAGCGACGACTGGGACAAGCTGATTCCCGGGGACACCGTCTCCAGCGGCACCGTCATCGGCACCCTGGCCAACGACAAGCGCCTGAAGCTGTCCCTCTACTTCAGCTACGCCTATGAGAATCAAATTTCCGTGGGCCAGAGCGTCAGCGTGTCCGTGCCCGCCGTTATGGGCATCTACGACGGCCGGGTGGACGAGATTCACAAGGTAAGCTACATATCCCCCGAGGGAGCGGTCCATTTCCAGGTGATTTTGTCCTTCCCCAATCCGGGGACGCTCACCGCCGGAATGGCCGCCAGCGCGGTGCTCACCGCCCGGGACGGCTCGGACATCTACCCCTATCTGAACGGCGAAACCGAGTATTACGAGGTCCGGGACCTGACCGTGGAGGTGGGGGGACCCCTGGTGTACAAGAATCTCTTCCAGTACGCCAACCTGGCCGCCGGCGAGACCCTGGTGACCCTGGGGGCCGACGACCTGGAGGACCAGATTCAGACCAAGCAGAACGAGATTGACGCGGCGACGGAGACCCTGAACAATGCCATCGAAGGGCTGGCCAACTTCAACGCCGTGGCCCCCATCAGCGGTACGGTCACCTCCTGCACCCTTACCCCCGGGGCAGAGGTGAAGGAGAACGATACGGTTATTATCATTGCCAACAACACCACCATGCTGGTCACCATCACCGTGGACGACCGGAATATCGGCTTTATCAAGCCCGGGGACACGGTGGAGCTGAACGGCGGCCAGTTTATCGGCACGGTCACCTCCATCGACGTGGCCGGGGCCGAACAGGGGACGGGCATGACGTCCTACCCGGTCACCCTGACGGTGGACAACATGGACGGCTCTCTGTACGAGGGTATGTGGATGGACTATTCCTTCGTCACCAGCGAGTCGGACAACTGCATCCTGGTGCCCACCAGCTCGGTGCAGTATTTCTCCGACGCGGAGGGCAACCGGCAGGCGGTGGTGTTTGTCCAGCGGGAGACCCGCCCGGACGACGTGCCGGAGCTGAATCTGCCCACCTTCGAGCCGGGCCAGGTGCGGACCTTCCCCACGGAGGAGCAGGGCTATTACCCCGTTATTGTGGAGACCGGCCTGTCCGACACCCAGAACGTGGAAATCATCTCCGGCGTGAACGAAGGGGACAATGTCTTTGTCAACTTCACCTATGGCGCGAACAACTCCATGGGCGGCGGCATCATGTACGGCTGATACCCAGAGGTGCTGCTATGCTGATTGACATTCAAAATCTTTATAAAATTTACAACGAGGGCAAAGAGAGCGAGGTCCGGGCCCTGGACGGCGTCTCCCTCCGGATTGAGAAGGGCGAATTTGTCGCCATCGTGGGTCAGTCGGGCTCCGGCAAGTCCACTATGATGAACGTGCTGGGCTGCCTGGACATCCCCACCTATGGGGACTACCTGCTCAACGGCACCGACGTGACCTCTTTGACCGACAAGCAGCTGGCCCACGTGCGCAACAAGGAGATTGGCTTCATCTTTCAGGGCTACAACCTGATTCAGGAGCTGGACGCCCTGGAAAACGTGACCCTGCCCCTGATCTATCAGGGCATCTCGGTCTTTGACCGGGAGGACATCGCCATGGAGGCGCTGGCAAAGGTGGGCATGGACGACCGGGCCCACCACCGGCCCAGTGAGATGTCCGGCGGCCAGCAGCAGCGGGTGGCCATCGCCCGGGCCATCGCCACCAAGCCCCCCATTATTATGGCCGACGAGCCCACCGGCGCGCTGGACTCCAAAACCGGCAAGCACGTGCTGGAAATTCTCCGGGACCTGTACCGGGGGGGCACCACGATTCTGCTGATTACCCACGACGACGGCATCGCCGCTACGGCCAAGCGGGTTGTGCGGCTGTCCGACGGCAAGGTCATCGCCGACTATGAACAGGAGGTGGATTGGCAGTGAATCTATGGCAGGCCTTTAAAATGGCCTTCAAATCCATCGCAATGAAGAAAACCCGGTCCTTTCTGACCATGCTGGGCATCATCATCGGCGTGGCGTCGGTGGTTATTATGGTCTCCGTGCTCCAGGCCCAAAACCGCAAAAACCTGGAATACCTGGAAAAGCAGGGGGACAACAAGATAACCGTCAGCGCCTATTCCTGGAACGATGTGAACAACGAAACGGGACAGAAGCTCTTCGACTACTGCCTGAGTCTCAGCGACTACATCGACGGCATCACCCCCAACATCGAGATGTATCAGGAAAGCACCATCCAGTACGGGGCGAAAACCCTGAAAACAAACGACTGGTCCAATATCACAATCGGCCCCAGCGGCCGGGAGGACTACAGCACCGTCTATTCCTTGGTGCTGGGCTCGGAGCAGTATGGAATCTGTAATAATTACAAGCTGGCCGGCGGGCGGGAGCTGTCCTATCTGGACATTGAAAAATCCAACGCCGTTTGCGTCCTGGGCTCCAACGTCAAGAAAGCCTTGTTTGGCTACACAGACCCCATCAACGAGACTATCACCATCGACGGACAGCCCTTCCTGGTGGTAGGCTATTATGAGCCCATCGGCATGGAATACTATGAGGAGTGGGACGGCCGGATTGTCCTCCCCTATACCTTCAACCGGATTCTGAACCGGAATCAGCCGATTTCCGACTATACCATCAAGGGGAAAAACGTCACCGCCAGCGTGGAGGCCGCCACCCTCATTGAGGCTTATTTGAAGGGGCTGTTTCCCACGGATGAAAACGGAAACCCCATGAACGGCTGGTACCGTGTGAGCAACAACAGCCAGCAGAAAGAGGAGCTTGAGTCCCAAAATCTGATGCAGACCCTGGTAACGGGGGCGATTGCGGGTATTTCTCTTCTGGTCGGCGGCATCGGGATCATGAACATCATGCTGGTAACGGTGACGGAGCGCACCCGGGAAATCGGCATCCGAAAGGCCATCGGCGCGGAGCGGGCCAGCATCATCGCCCAGTTTTTGATTGAGGCGGCGGTGATCTGCTCTATCGGCGGGCTGATTGGAATCGGCGCGGGCTGCGTGGGCACGCTGATCGCCGGGAAAATTACCTTGGGAGAGACCTCTATGCTGCCCACTCCGGAGATTGCCTTGGGGGCCTTCCTGTTCTCGGTGGTTCTGGGCGTCATCTTCGGTATGTACCCCGCGATCAAGGCCTCCGGCTTGCAGCCGGTGGTTGCCCTGCGGGCGGACTAATGAAAAGGGAGAATTTTATGTGAAATACAGGCGGTTTCTGGCGTCTCTGCTGCTGATTGTGACGCTGCTGTCTCTTACGGGCCCCATGGCTCAGGCGGCGTCGTCCTTCAGCGACATCAACAATGAAAACATTGCCCTCAACGCCGACATCCTGCGGCTGATGGGGGTGGTGTCCGGCTCCGGGGGCAACCAGTTCAACCCCGGCGGCACCCTCACCCGGGCCCAGTTCAGCGTGATGGTGGTGAACATCATGGGCCGGGGGGCGGAGGTCCCCCGCTGGACCACCCAGACCATTTTCCGGGACGTGCCCTCCACCCACTGGGCCCGGGGGTACATCAATCTGGTTTCCACCCCAATCAAAAACGGCGAGGACAAAAAGGGCACGTCACTGATTTCCGGCGTGGGAGACGGGCGGTTCCTGCCTGACGAAAAGCTCACCTACGCCCAGGCGGTCACGATTTTGATGCGCCTGCTGGACTACGGCGAAAACGACGTGGGGGCCGTGTGGCCCCAGGGCTATTTGAATATGGCCAACGCCATCGGGCTCACCGAGGGCGTGAAGCTGTCCGCCGGGGACGCCCTCACCCGGGCCCAGGCCGCCCAGCTTCTGGTCAACCTGCTGCGCGCGGAGACCAAGGAGGGCGAGCCCTATTACAACAAGCTGGGCACCCCGGAAACAAACACCCTCCTGCTGGCCCTGAACGTCCGGGACGCGGAGGACAAGGCCGGGGCCATCCGCACCTCCAAGGGCGTCTTTCAGCCCGTGGTCCGGGACGTGACCCCCACCGCCCTCCAGGGCCGGCAGGGGACCATGATCCTCAAGGACGGCAAGCTGGCGGCCTTCATTCCGGACAATACCACCTCCGTCACCATCACCCTGTCCGGCGCGGCCCAGCCCACCTACGTCCAGGGCACCAACAACGTCCGCTATACCATCAGCGGCGACACCCCCGTCTACAACAGCGACAGCAGCGGGGACTCCAAGAACTATTCCTCCGTCTTTATGGATATGCAGTCCGGCACCCAGCTCACCCTGTTTATCGACGGCGGAAAGGTTATCAGCATCTACAACGCGGCGGCGGGCGTGTCCTCCAGCGAGGCCATCGTCATCACCGGGCCCATCAACGCGGCCACCTTCCGCCCCCTCACCGGCGGAGCCACCAACGTCACCGCCAAGAAGTACAACCAGGTCATCAAGCTCACCGATATTCAGATGTACGACGTCGTCACCTACGATCCCATCAACAACACCCTTCTGGTCAGCGACCTGCGTCTCACCGGCGTGTATGAGGGGGCCTCCCCCAACCTGGCCGCACCGGAGACGGTCACTGTGCTGGGGAATGAATTCAAGGTTATCCCCACCGCGGTGGACAGCCTCAGCAAGTTCAAGCGGGGCGAGACGGTCACCATTCTTTTGACGGCGGACGGCCGGGTGGCCGGTATGTATCCCGCCACCTCCGAGACCCGCTCCACCGCCATCGGTCTGGCCAGCAAGGACGGGGTAATCATTCCCCTGCCCAACGGCGGCAATTTGACGCTGAAGGGCATCAGCGCCGGCGACAACGCCGACCATCTGGTGACCATCGCCTCCACCGGAACGGGCAGCGCCAATAAGATTACAACCGCCCGCTGGACCGGCAGCCGTCCCACCGGGGCCTTCGACCTGGAAAACATGACGCTGGGCAGCTACAAGGTGGGCGCGGGAGCCCGCATCTACGAGACGGTCGGCAGCAGCACGGTGATTCCCGTCAGCCTGTCTGAACTGCAGCTGGCCTCCATCCCCGCAAACCAGCTGGCCGGCTTCCACCTGAACCCCTCCGGCTTCGTGGATCTGATCGTGCTCAACGCCGTCACCGGCGACGCCTATGAGTATGGCTACCTGGCCAAAAAGATCGATTCCGGCTCCATGGGCGGGCTAACCTATTCCAACACCTACGTTCAGGTCGTAAACGGGCCCAACGGCTCCAGCAGCAGCGGCTGGATGATTACCGGCCAGGACTTCAAGGAGAACGTGATCGGCGGAATCGCCCCCAGTACCCGGGAGATCAACGGCGAACCTGTCGCCCTGTCCATTATCACCCTGGACGCCATCAGCGGGGTGAAGCGCACTGACTTCTTCGAGCAGGACGGCGTGTGGTATGTGAACGCCAACAACCGGGTGTATCAGGTCTCCACCGAGGCCCACTACCGCATTATCAGTACGGACGCATGGTTCGAAGGTGAGGACGCCATGACCCAGATGCGCGCCTACTCCAACGATATGACCATCTATGTGGACCCCATCGGCCACAGAGTCCGGTTCGTTACGTCCAAGTAAAAAAATCCCCCTCCGCCGGTCCAGAACCGGTGGAGGGGGATTTTATACCATTTTTTAATGACAATGTCCGCGAGCCGGCAGACCTTTATTTTTCAATCCCAAAGGCTTCATCCATCTGCTCATAGATCAGAAACAAAATATACCACACCCCAAGAACCGGCAGCAGCAGCAGCGTCCATGGGGCAAACAGCACAAAAACCACCAGATACCCCAGCTGTAAGATTCCCACACCAAGAACCCTCCAAAGATACTTAGCACAGAATAGCAGACAGTTCCTCAGCCGGATGGACGCCTTCTGCCGGAACAACACTAATTGCGGCCAATAGATCGTGTTCACAATCAGTACCACCAGCAGAGCGAACAAATACAGTGCTACTGTACCCAGGACGGGGACCGCTCCGCCCACCAGAACAGCATCGCCATAAAAGGTGTACACCCCCGCCGCCAGGCCCAGCAGGGCGCCAGGGATCAGGCTGCCCCTCCAGTTCTGTTTCCAGGACTTCTTGTAACAGTCCCACCAGGGCAGGGGGGCATCCCGCAGACCCCGGAGAATGGCATCATACATCCCGGCCAGGAAGGGTCCGGCAATCATGCCGCCCAAGAGAGAGCAGGGCAGCAGCACCAGGATGCTGGAGGAGGCCACACTGTAAAACACCCCTGCCGCCAGAGGAGCGAAGCCCGCCAGGGTAAGCAGGTTGGTCTTCCACCACCGCCCGAACCGGGCGGACAGGAGCTGGCGGTAACGGTAAAAGCCGGTCTGGCGCTCGTTCTCGTTGAAGTGCGGGTCCTCGGCAAACAACAGTCCCATGGTTCACATCTCTCCTTATAATTTTCTTATTTCCCGCCCGGCCGGTGACTGGCACAAGACCGACTTTGAGACGGCTGTCAAGGAGCGGGAGGGTCTTTGGCTCCGGGACGGCGGCCCCACCGACCAGGAGTGGGAGGAGTATAAGGAATATCTGTCCAAGAAGTGCGGCATGGATGATCTGATTCAGGTCTATCAGGACGCCTATGACCGCTACAACGCGGCGGAATAAATATGTGTAAGGGCAGGGGCTCTGCCCCTGCCCTTTATTAAAGGAGGAACCGTTATGACCAGTGAAACATTGCAGAAGGCCCGGGACTTTGAGTCCCAATACGGCCCCCACATCCCAGACAGTGAGCGTCCCGTTTTCCATGCCACCCCAACCATCGGCTGGATGAACGACCCCAACGGCTTCTCCTTCTA
>ERZ777306.3900-NODE-3900-length-14640-cov-5.537333_pt1 | contig 14640 bp, 10 predicted proteins | sample MGYA00374966_ERZ777306 | MGnify/ENA primary metagenome ERZ777306 (study PRJEB29329, sample SAMN06343882) | mouse gut metagenome | isolation source: Mouse cecum | place: Austria: Vienna | collected 2014-11-15 ...
AATGGAGAAACTAGCTGAAAAATATAAAGGAAAAGTTATATTCTATAACGTAGGTAATGCCTGTACACTAAAATGGCTGCATAAATCTTTTTCTTTATCAGCATTTACCTTATAGAATATAACTTTTCCTTTATATTTTTCAGCTAGTTTCTCCATTTCTGGAAGTAGACGCATACATGGACCGCACCATGTAGCCCAAAAATCAATAACTATCGGTTTGTCTCCATTATAGATAAAATCATTTCCTTTCCGGTAGTCGAAAATGTGTTCGAGGAAGAACTGGCGGGTAATTGGATTCAATTTACCATCTTCAACTTTGGTTTCCGTCACTTTAGCTTCCGCTTCCGGTATAGGAACCATATCAAATGGTTGAAAGTAAATTTTCTGATGAATATAGTCAATAGATATAATTCCGTAGTCCAGTATCTTTTTGCCTAATACGGAACATTTCAAGAATGGGTTTTTCACTGCTATGGCATCTTCAATCTTTGTTTTTACAAACATCGTTTCAGGTAGGATGAGGCTTTCCTCTTCTTGATTTATTTCTTTATATCCATTGGAGACTTTCTGGTTACTTCCTTTGGTATATTGTGTGTTCCATGTATTGAAATCAGCTTCAGTAAGATTCACTAATCCTTCACTCCATGTATCCAGGACAAGAGATATCGGCTTTCCTTGAATGTTTATCGGGCATACTACTCCTAATCCCGTTATCAGGTTAAAATTTTCCCGATAGTTAAGTTTCATATAAGAAGGACGGTAGGGCTGTGTAATCGTAATTTGCTTCCGTTGCATGTCAATGGTTAATACAGAAGTGCGGAAAACAGCACCACTTAATACACCCATAACCCCTAGCTTGCGTAGATAAGGTTCGTCTTCTAATGTGAAAGCCGGAAGGTCGTTTGCAAATGTATTTTTACCAATAGCTACTGTCCCCATTTCATATACCTTTCCAACAGGTACCTGTTTAAATACAAAATCTTGGTAAGAACTAAAAGTTCCTCTTTTTTCTGTATTGATGTTTAACTTTTTGAGAGCTTCAGGAAGTAGAGCGTTATGTCCCGATAAATCAAGGACAAAGTCAGCCACTTCACCATTTATGGTGGCTTCCACGATAATTTTTCCATCAATAGTTTTGAATGGAATGACCTCTGTCATACTGTTTTGTGTTTGTGCATTGATGCCTCCTGTGATACAAAATGCAAGCAAACAGAGATACATTTTAGTTATTATTCGTTTCATATATTCTTTCTGTTTAAAGTTTATTTCTCTTTCCTGATTTCAATTCTTTTCTCTTGATTATCTTTTTTGATGATAATATAGCCGGTATCACCAGGTATAACATTCATAATTTCTTCTACGGCCATCTGGCTCATGGGGCAATCTTTAAGAGAAGTTCCGTTGATATTAATCACTTCGTCGCCGAAAGCAACTGTATCTTTCATGCTATCCCATATAGTTGTAATTTCGAATCTTTCGTTGCGCGGTAATATACTTACGTTCCAAAGAGCGGGAACACCTCCCATGTCGGTTTTTCCTTCTTCAAAGGGGAGGAAGTAAAAACGTCTCCGCATATAATCAATAATCACTTTACCATATTTCAGTAAATCCACCCCGATGATCGTTCCATTCATGACAGTTGTTGTACTACCTACATTTGTGAATTCTTTTCCCATGATATTGATGGAAGGTACAGATACTTTTTTAATATCTACCGGTTTGCCCAACCCTGTTATTCCGGCAGCTACGATACCATATCCATGATTGGTAACTTGCGAAATGTCAGCCAACCTGTTGTAATCTTCCGTACAATAAAGCAGAAAGCCTCCGGCACCTGTGTCGAACAGAACTTTTAAATCATTGTTTCCTAAGCGAACGTTGACAATGGAATGATGTTCCGTTTCATCCAACAGCGGAATTCCATCTGTAACTTTTAATTTTTCGGGACGATAAGGATAGTTGATTACCATTATTTTAGAACGGGAATCGAATGTTACTACCGACTGTGCAAAGGCATCTCCTCCCAGAATTCCGACAACTCCCAGCCCTGTGAAGAAGGGATCTTTAGGTAGTACCATCGTTTTCAACTGTTTGATTTTGTAGTTCTTTCCGATGGAAATATTTTGTACGTGAGCTTCCTGATAGTTAGAGCCTTGTGCATTCACATCGGAAATGCGCGTATATCCTGCGGCAGTAGCTTTCATTTCAGTTGCGGCGTCGTACATAGTCCCGGTTCTTCCTCCTGTATCAACGATGTATTTTACATTTACGCCATTAACAGTAACGGGTATAATGATTTTCTCCTGAATGAATTCATAAGGAATGGTATCGCAAACTTTATTCTGGATTTGTGCTACCGTTTCTTGTCCGCAGTTTAGAAATAATAGCAACCATAAGCCGGTCAGTATTCCTATTCTTTTCATGTCATTCTTTTTTGTAAATAATATTCTTTATTCCGGAAGCAGTCTCAATCGTTAGCTTCGTCTGTTTTTTCTCTTTCAATTCCGGTATTCCGTTCAGAATACTTTCGCAGAAGTCATATTTTTTAGCAGGTTTGCCATTAATCTTAATCACTTTATCTCCTACTTCTATTTTACCTTTCGTGCTGCTCCAGACGGTAGATACATATAAGTCTCCGTCTTTGACCGTCAAATCGAAGTTGTTGCATTGATTGTTGATTTCATTATCCGGTTGGAAAGCTTCAAAATAGAATCTTCCACGTGGATAGTCGATAGTCACTTTTCCGTATTGCAATAATTTTACACCTAGTAATGTGTAAGGGTGTTTATCTGTGTGGGTCGTTAAGTTGCGGAATTTGGTGGCTCCTACTGACAATAAGGGGATATGTACTCTATATGAAGATGCTTTCTCTGCTTGTCCGGCTACTCCGATGCTTCCTTCCCCATATCCTTCAGAAACGACTTCCATAGATGCCTCCGGTTTAATTCTCTCAAAATCACTTTCAATAAGAGATAACAGGCTGGGACTGCCTGTATCAAATAATGCGGTGATGTTGCTGACCGGAGCGATTTGTACATTGATAATTGGCATTCCCCCTTCTTTCGTGAAATTCAGCATTTTTCGTAAAGATGCTGTAGAAGGCTTTTCGGCAGATGTGACGATGATATTTTTAGTCTGCGAATCAATGCTGACAATGGTACTTGCAAATAAATCGCTGCCGATGATACCATCTACTCCAAAACATTCCCAGCCTTTTACTTCATTGATGATTAGCGACGGGGCATTTTTAAAGTTAATAACATCATCGGGAGTCGTCAGATTTTCTATTTGCGTAGTTTTGTAATAGCTTTCCACGTTGTTCACATCTGTCACCTTCATAGAGTCTGTTGCTGTTATTTGTAGTGCTTGACAGGCTTTAGTGGTAAGTGCGGTGCGCCCTCCGGTATCAAAGATAAAAGGGCGTGCATTGCCGTTCACTTTCATTTCGATAACCATTTTTTCGCCTACTATCCGATAAGGTATAGTTGCTTTATATTGTTGGGAGAATAAAGGGACCGCCATGCAAAAGGCAATGACGGTTCCTATTAGACGAGTATATTTCATAGACTAATCTTTATTTGCTGACTTTTTCTGCTTCCAAGATTGCTTGGTAAGCATTAACGATACCTCCGGAAATACATAGGTCATCAAAAAGGAATAAATCTTGTGAAGGGCTATCGTTCACGCGGATTCCTTTTTCTACTTCTACACCTTTGCGTGAAGTGACACTTTTTAATAATATGTCACGGATTTGAGAACCGGTCAGTTTTGGGAAATAAGACTTCACAAGAGCAGCTACGCCAGCTACAGTAGCCGAAGCCATTCCTTCTCCAGTTCCTTTTTGATAAGTGTCACCCATATAAGATGAATAAATGTCTGTTCCCGGAGCATAAATATCGAGAGCAGTTGCACCGTAATTGGTGTTCAATACCGGATTTCCATTCTTGTCTGAAGAAGCAACTACCATAAAATTAGTAAGTTCTCCCTCTTTATTCATCTTACGGTTGGGAAAGAATTCCTCTTTATCCATATCCATTGATAGATCCCAAACCGGAACTATAACTAATGTCCCTTTCTTCTCTGCCTCTTTCAACGCCTCTGACACCCATTGTTTCTGCTCTTCCGGATATATGGAGTTTTGTTCCGGTAATACGATTACATCTGCACCGTGGTTTACTGCATAGCGAATTGCCAATGCCATATCTTTCAGGTATGGTTCTCCTTCTCCCGGGTGGATGCGTAAGGTCATGATTTCTGCATTGTCTGCAATACCATTACTTCCGATACCGTTGTCACGTTTAGCTGCGATAACGCCGGCCTTCATTACGCCTGTTGCCGCATCAGATGTCAACAGTACATTATTACCATAATGCGTATCGTTAATATCCAGAGGATTATCACCTACAATTTCTTTTCGATTATCACTTCCGTATCTCTTTAAAGCCTCTTCATAAGACGCTTTAGCTGTTTCTACACTTTTCTTTCCCATATTCTGATAAACAGGTTCCCATTTATCCGTATTATAGATGCTGAAATAGTAGGCAGTAAGCATAAAGGCAACTTCAGAAAGGCTGTCTCTTTCAGCTTTGGGATTATAACAACTTTGGAAGTCCTCAACAGTCAACTCTTTTCCGGGAAAACGCTTTTTCATGTCCTTGTCGAACTTTTCAACATATTCTTCTATAACATAAGATAGTTGAAGACCACCGTAAGCTCCACCGATTCTAGATTCCGGCATGACTTTATAACGATAGTAATTATACTCTTCCATGTTTTCCGGTGCGGGGACTTCTTGGCGTTTTCCATTGACTATTTTATAATACTTCTTTCCGTCAAAGATATAATCAGCATATTTATCTTTGAGACGGAAGAATTCACGTTCTCCTTCGCGTGTCAAAGTTTCCATGACTTGACCGTCTTTACCACCGATGAAGTTCCAGCCATTGATGTCGTCAACAAGCCCGTTTTTATCATTATCTTTTTGGTTTGACTTTTCTTTTGGGTTGATCCAGATTGCGTGTTTCAGGTCTTCGTGTTCTACGTCCATTCCGGTTCCGATCAGTGCGACAACCGGTTTTTTCTTTGCTTTCTTTTTGTTGGCTTTCAGGTAATCATACGCTTTGTTTACTTCGGCTCCGTACACACTGTCCTGATCGAAAGAACAGTTAAACCAGTCCAGTTCGGATTGTTTTTTTTGTGTTTCTGTCTTTGGTTTGATTAACTGGGCTGATACAGTAACGCTGATAAAACAGCATACGATAGGAAATATAAGTTTCTTCATTGTCGAAAGAGTTATAATTTATACGGTTTGTTTATTGTCTTATTTTTAAAATGGCTTCGCGTACTTGTTCACCCCGAACGTTGCGTGCAGCGAGTTTGCCTTCTTTGTCAATGACTACAAGGAAAGGGATGGAGTAGAAGCCGTAAGCAGTCTGGATAGCACTTGGGGTCTTGCTGCTTTTAGGGAATCCTGTCTTATCCCACAGCATCACCCACGGCAATTTTTCTTCATCCAGCATTTTTCTCCATTTTGCTTCGCTGTCATCCAGCGAGACACTGATGAATTCCAGATCGTCAGCCTTCAATTCATTGTATATGGTTAGCATACTACGCATCTCTTTACGACAAGGACCACACCAGGAGGCACAGAAGTCAAGTACGACAATTTTCCCACGGAAGTCTTTCAGGCTTACGTTTTTTCCGTTGGTATCTGTGAAAGTAAAGTCGGGACATTCTGCACCAATGATTTGGTGGGAGAGGACCTCTACTCTGTTTACCAACCATTTGGCAGATAAAGACTTTCTGTCTCGTTCTGGTATCATGTCCAATAGCATTTTGTTGGATTGGTAATCATTTACATTTGCCAGATAGGCCAATGCAGATGCCATGGCAGGAGTCAGTTTTCCTTTGACAGAAGTAGAAATCGTTGCTATATCCGGGTCTCTTTCTGTTGGCATATAGGTTTGCAAAGTCAGAAACGGATCGATGCCGGTGAATGAAAGCGAACTTTGTTCAGGGTTCTTTTCATCGTAAAAACCAGTAATACTTACAGGCGTGTTTTCGAGGTATATGTTTTGCTCTGTATTTCCGATATATAGTGTATATACATCAGGTAAAATGTTTTTCTTCTCAGTTTCGAATACTCCGTTCTGGTTAATGGGACAACTTAAAATGAGTTTCCCATTCAAATCCTTCACTTGTAAAGTGGTTGGTTTGAGTAGTCTCAACTTTCCTTTGAATAGTAACCCGTCGTCGCTCCATAGAGGAGTAGTGCTCCATATGAATAATAATATAAATGAAAGTCTTTTTATGAATTTCATGATTTTGAGTTTATAAGATATCGTAAAATACTAGGTAATGTTGTTGTTACTCTGTTTATTCTTTAATAAGATGATTCTCTTAATAGTTGGAGTCTTTTTTTACCAATCATCTCACCAATCCCAGCCTGGCCAAGAATCATCATCATCGTCATCATCTCCTTCGTCTGTTTCCGGTAGTTCTGGTAGTTCCGGGTAGGGTTTGATATCCCAATCTTCTGGTCCTTGAGCAATAGCTTCCAAATCAATATTATATTTTTTTAGATAGTTTGTTACAAAATCGAACTTACTACTTAAAAATGGATAGGTTGCTGAAGGCCACTTTGCTTCTCGTTCTTCCTTAGTAAGCCGCATGGCTATTTGCAGATAGCCTATAAATGTTTCTTTGGCTGTTGAAGGATTGGTTGTAGGCCCAATATAGTCTGCTGAATATGAATTTATATTACCGGGATATCCTCTTTTAAGATAGTAATTAGCATCAGCTTTGCTCTCAATATCTTCCTCTATGATAAGTGGAGTTGAGTGGTCGAAACCAGCATCAAACTCTTCTTCCGGTATGATAATATTCCCCCTTGTGATAGCTGTACGTATGATTTCATCGATAATTTTAAAACGGCGTATTGCATAACTATCTTTATTTCCGGCAATAGGGGATTTCCATGCTTCAAGTGGATTTTTTTTATCATCTGTACTGTGAGCAGCATCACCCCAGAAGCAAGTTATCCAACAGTCGGTTTGGTTTTCACCATGTTCAAGTAATGCGGTGTAAAACTCCAATATTCCAGGTAATATGACTGAATGCGAAGAATAATTATATATAAAATACCAATACATAGGAAATACTCTATCAGTTACCTCCCGGTTAAGATAAGGGAATACATGGTCTTTCATGAAGGTAATATAAAATGCACCCATCTCGTCATTAAGACAATTATCGAATATTTTTGATGAACTACCGAGTCCACCATTGGTCCAGTTTTTATTGAGGTCTTTTTCTGTTATATTTTTATATATCAGTTTTACTCCGAAATTTTTATAAATTTCCAAAGCGTCATTGTCCCATGGGTTATCTCCTTGAGGAAATTCGATCCCTCCGGCAAGTGCTAGCGGATCTGGTGTAGGATCGATTATATCTTCATCATAACAGGAAGAGAATGTGAGACAGAATAGTAATATCCATACATTATATATTGGTTTCATAATTCTCTGTTGTTTAAAATTGGTGATCATTGTTTTTGTTATTTATATTTTAGTCAATGACGGGAACTCCAGTTCGTTGCGGTCCGAATGAGTTTTGTTCCAGTAATAAGTTTCTTTGCAAAACTTCTTTAGGTATAGGTAACACATACGAAAGGTCATTCTTCGTGAGTGTATACACTTTTCCTTCCCACTTATGCTGTATGGGAAGCATGCCATAGCGACGTAAGTCGAACCAGCGTTGCCCTTCATAGCAAAGTTCTTTTCTGCGTTCTTCACGTATTTTAGTGATGAGAGCTTCTCCGGTTAGTCCGGAAAAGGAAGGTGCATTTCCTGCAACATATCGTTTTTCCAGTAATGTATGCATTGCAGTTATGGCATCTCCTTCGGCTTTATTCATGGCAGCAGCTTCTGCATAGTTCAGATAAGCTTCTGCTATTCGGAAAGAGAGGGCAAAATAATCATTACTTTTTGAGGCAGGGACAGAACTGAGTGTTTTGTATTTGCCGTAAGGGAGGTAGATATCATAAAAAGTACTGTTTTCCGGTTCCCATTCGTTGTACTGCATCTCTCTGGTGATGTAACGGTCTTTACGTAAATCACCTTCTTGGAAGCTCTTAATCAGTTCGTCTGCTGCCTTAAACATTTTTCTAGTTTCTTCTCCATCTGCATATTCGTCTTCTTTGTCGATGTAACCTTCGTATTCACCTGTTAGGTCTCTTATTGTTCCATAACTCCAGATTACTTCCGGTGAGTCATACGTATTGAATGTATAATAAGGTTCTTTTATACCCGCTTCCGGTGCAGGGATCGTATTCAGGTCACGTAATGAGAAGTTCCAATCTTTGATTACTTTCTCCGCATACGTTTTCGCTTCTGCCCAATTTTCCATATATAGAGCTACGCGTGACTTTAATAATTGCACCATAGGTAGGCTGACAAGGTAGTTCGGTTCATATTGCATAGAAGTGGAGAGACCTTGAAATAAGCGTTCCGCTTCGTTTAGGTCGGTAACAATCTGTCGGTATACTTCTTCTACCGTATTCCGTTTCATTAATATATTGCCTTCTTCTCTCATCTTACTATCCAGTTTGAGAGGAACTCCCAGCGATTCTTTGTTATAATTATAAGGAAGTCCGTACTGATTGACTAGCATGTAATAGTAAAAAGCTCTTAACGCATAGGATTGTGCTTTAATATGGTTCTTTTCAACTTCTGTACCAGACACTTCGTCAATATAGTCAAGGGCGGCATTAGCTCCTAAAATATATTCATAGAGATTTTCCCATGTATTGACCACGGGGGATCCTCCTAATTTCTCTTGTATTTCGAACATGTTAGGTTGCCAGCTATACAGAACTTCAAAAATTTCCATTGTTACTTTGTCATTATCTGTGAATCCGTAACCTTCTACCTGATTCTGTTCAACATCATCTGCGAGTATTTCCAGATAGTTGAGAAATTGGGTATTTTGTTGTCGGGGATAAGCTTCTCCGATAAGCATCTCTTGTAATGCATTAGCGTCTTTGGGGATGTATTGGCTCTGTGACTTGGGTTCTAAAAAATCTCCACAAGCGGTGAGGCTGGTAAGTGTAATTGTATAGATTAAATATTTAAGTTTCATATCTCTCTTTGTTTATTGTTTAAAATCCGATATTAAATCCCAGTGAGAAAGAACGTGGCATGATGCTGTTTTCTAATTCCGGGTCGAAGCCGTTGAAACGTTTGCTGGCTATTACAAATATGTTGTCCATATTGAAATTGACAGACAGATTTTTGGCATGTATCTTGTCGCACCATTCTTGTTTCATTTGCCAGGATAATCCGATGTTCCGACAGCGTAAGAATGAGGCATTGACTACCATAGCATCTGATTTTTCCCACATTGGAATGGGAGATTCACCAGGATCTGTATTAGGCAAAGTCCAACCTATTCCTCTCTGCCATGTAGGTAGTCCGGGGATATTTGTATGGGCTTCGTCTCCTGGCTTTTGCCAACGATTTAGTAAATCACGGTTTATGTTGCTGATTGGACTAGGCATCATGTCACTGAGTCCTTTAAAATCGCGGTAAGGTGACGGTAAACGTTTATGGCTACCTAGCAAAAGGGAGAAACTGGTGTTCAATGACAAAGACTTGTAGCGGAAGCTTAAGCCAAGTCCTCCAGTGAAGTATGGTTCTTTTTCACCGGAATATACAAGGTAAGAAGTCGGGTCGATGTCTTTACTTTTTTCTTCTTCCGGGACCTCAACATAGTTGAATGTCGGCTTACCGTTAGTTCCATCAAGACCAGCAAATGAATATGACCAGAATGCACTTAACGGATAACCCTCTTTTAAGATTTGGGCGCCGTCTCCATTCAGATACATTGCTGTGTTTCTGTCAATTTTGGTTTCCCCGCCTTTATTCCAGTTTTTAGAGGCATTCAGGTTAACATTCAGAGCGAAATCACGCTTTTGGATAGGTGTGAATGATAATGTGTATTCAATTCCTCGATTGTAAATGATTCCACCGTTCCGTTTCATCTGGTCAAGTCCGTATTCGTATGGCAAATCAACATTGATTACTGCATTGGAACGTCGGGTGTAATATTCCAGGTTCATATAAAACATGCGGAATAGTTCCAGATCCACCCCAAAGTTCCAGTTCTTGGTACGTTCCCACGAGAGATACGGGTTGGGGATCTGGCTGATAGTAGAGTAGTAACGGTTATATCCGGCTTGTACCCCGTTTTGATTTAAGATTAATTCGGGACTTTCGCGTGTTAAGGCATTCCCCTGAATACCGAACGTTCCTCTGAAATTAAGTGTGGAGATCCATGACAGATGCTTTTGGAAGAAAGCTTCTTCCGATGCTCTCCAAGAGAAACCGAATGAATAAGTCGGGTCGATGCGATGATTAATATCCTGTCCGAAAACATTGGAAGCATCATTTCGCACATTGGCATTCATTACGTAGCGGTTTTTGAATGAATATGCGAAAGTGGCAAAAAACGAAAGGAAGTTATTGGTGTTGTTTGTTCTATTCCAACCTCCATTATAGATTTTTTGTAATATTCCCCAGCCTGTCGGACTTCCTCCTGGTGATACTACTTCGCTAGGTATGGTAGGTGCTACGATACGTTCACCTCTGTCCGGGACATATCCCCAAATGGTATTGGCAGTGCCTTTGGCTGTAGATGAACGGAGCTCCATACCCAATAATGCATTTAAGCGGTTGTCAGCATTGAATGCTTTACTGAATTGTAATTTGTTTTGGATATTGTAGGAATGCTGATTATTATCGTTTGTATACAATCTACCTCCGAATGGAAGTTGTGCGGCCTTAAATTCGGAACTGGTGGGAGTTACGGAGTTAAAATCGTATCCTCGATACTCGTTGGCTATGTAATATGTACGTTCGGTAGCCCAGCTTTCATTGGTACTGTTGTTATTAGAATAACCTCCGGTAAATTGGTAGGTCAACCAGTCGAGGATATGCCAATTAACATTTAAAGAGGCTGACATAAAGTTTGAACGCGCTTTTGAACCGCTATTATCTCGTTCATTGATGAAATTGTATGAAAGTGTTTCTTTACTACCTGTTTTATATGTGTATTCGTTCTCTTGCATATGGTAAGCATCCGGATCAATGGCACGGCTCGTATTAGTGGCATAACTCATAGGGTTGACATCATCAAAGAAGCCGTTGGTGGTAGAAACACTACCATTTAATGTCATGCTGATAGTTAGTTTCTCTATTGGGCGTAACATAAGGGCAATACGTCCGGTCATACGTTCGTTATCATTCCCTATTTCTTGACCTTCGCTGTTGTTATAACCCATGGATGCTGAATAACTGAACTTGTTCGTTCCACCGGAAACACTAATATTGTGCGTATGACTGAACGAACGGCGTGTCAGAGACTTGAACCAGTCTGTATTGCGGGTTTCCATAGCGTTATAAAGTTCTCTGTATTCGATGTCTGAAATATCGTGTTCTTGTAGCATGCGTAACAAACCCTCATAAGTGTTAGGATCTTTGTAAGGTACTGTTATGTAAGAGATTCCGGCGTCGAATGCCTCTTGTGAAAAACGGATACGTTCTTGAGAGTTCATAAAGTTGAACATTCCATAATTAGGACGTTGTCCGATGTTGAAGTTGGCAGAATAGTTCACAGTCAACCTGTCGGTGGTATTTTTTTTAGTTGTGATTTCGATTACACCGTTAGATGCTTTCGAACCATAGATAGCAGTGGCGGAAGCATCTTTCAAGATTGTGATGTTTTCGATGTCGGCAGGGTTCAGCCATGAAATTTGATTACCGATGATGTCTTTTAAGTTTTTAGTCATCAATTCGCCGTTATCTAGTGTTACCTGGAAATCTTCTTGGATAATACCGTCTACTACCCATAATGGGTCACGGTTTCCTTGCAATGTACTGGTTCCTCGAATTTGAATTTTAGGAGCAGTACCTACACGGCTGCTTGAATTAGTGACCACCATACCTGCTACACGCCCTTGCAACATTTGGTCAATAGTAGTGTAAGAAGGCATTATAATATCTTTCGCTTTGATTGTAGTGATAGAGCCTACGAGGTCACGGCGTTGAATGTTTTGATAACCGGTTACTACAACTTCATCAATTTCTGTACTGGAACCGCTCAGGGTAACATTGATTGTTTTCTTACCCGTATATTTGACCGTTTTCTTTTCCATTCCGATAAAAGAAAAAGTAAGGATCAATCCTTCCTGTGCCGGAATATTGAAAGAGTAATGTCCGTCCAGTTCGGCGATGGCTCCTTGTTTAGATCCTCGGATTGTAACAGTGGCACCAGGTAATGCCTCACCACTGGTGTCGCGAATCCAACCGCTGATGGTTACTTTTGGGTTTTTCCTTTTCTTAATTACGATTGCACTACCGGAGATTTCGTAAGTCAGATTAGTACCTTCCAGACATTCATCCAGAATTTGAAGAATAGTTTTATCCTTAGCCTTAACAGTGACATCAGTTACATTAGCAATATCTTCTGTGGCATACATAAAGATAAATTTTGTGCGATTCTGTAGATACCAAAGTGCCGCTTCCAAAGTTTCTCCTTTTAAGTCGACAGAGATTCTTTGATTGTCTTGCGCTTGAATCATGAGTGAAGAAAGGGAGAATATCCATAAAAGGCAGAATTTCACAACGTTTCTGCTTACATAAGATACCACCCATGGCAGGGATTGCGTTCGTTTTTTCATAATGCGTTAGTTATATTATGTATTATTATTGTTTGTAGGAAATATGCAAGATACCTTCTCGTTGCTTGATATTTACCAGGTTTAATTCTGTTATCATGTCGATAATCGGGTTCATATTTTTATAACGATTAAGGGATGCCCCGATTCGTACTTGTTTGGCGGTTTCGTCCTCGAAAGTGTATTTGAACCCATACCATTTGGAAAGATATGACATTACATTCTCAAGAGGTACATTTAAAAAGATGAATGATCCGGATTCCCAAGATGTATACAGTTCTGTGTTTACGTTAGTGACAGTATTTGTATTAGTCTTTTTATTATAGGTATAGTGTTGGTTGGGGATTAATTCAAATACTTCATTTCCACTGCTGATTTTTACACCTCCACTGATTAATGTTGTACTTTCTATTTCTTCATCTGCGTATGCTCTTACATTGAAAGAAGTTCCTGTCACCCGAATAGAAGTGTGCGGTGTTTGCACGATAAAAGGATGTTCTTTGTCTGGAGCAACATCGAAATAGGCTTCACCTTCAACCTGTACAATACGTTCCTTATCGCTGAAACAAATCGGATAAGTCAGTTGAGATTCTGCATTCAGATGTACTTTTGTGCCATCCGAAAGGACAATGTGACATTCCATACCATGCAGTGTACGAAGCGTATTTTTGATTTCTTTCACTTTGGGCTTGTTGGCAGGAGTTTGATAATTAATCCCTTTGGAGTCAATGATGAACACTTCAGTTGCACCCTCCGGAAGGACATTCTCAAAAAGATTGAAGGTGTTGCCATTACTTAAAGTCAGTTCTCCGCCATGGGTTCCTGGAGTGATTTCACCGATTTGCTCTCCGATTGCCCAATTATAAATAAGGAATGAAGCCGGTATTATCAACAGCAAAATAAGAGCCGCATATTTCAGGCTCCTTTTCCACGAGAAGACCATACGAGATTGATTGTTTCCCAGTAGCGGGTAGACTTTCTCCCATGCCTTTTGTGAAGAGAAGCTTTTTATTAACCGGCTGTTTTCTTCATACGTTTCCTTATTTAATATCCGGTCGGCTATTTTTTGATGCTCCGGATTCTCATCCAACCACGCATGATAGTTTTTTTCCTCTTCGGGGGTAGACGAATGGGTAAATAAGGAAGCTAAGATTTTTGCAATTTTAAATTTTTCTTTGAATGAATTCATCGTTTTTTCGATTTGTTATATGAGTAAAACAATCCAATCGAAAAAACGGGGTAATCAAAAAGTTACTTTATTTGCATAAAAATAGTAATAAGGTGTAATTTATGCCTTTGAGACTTTCGCGAAGTTTGCGGTAGGCGAATTTCTTTAACGTATGGACAGTGCCTTCTGAAATTTGCAATTTGTCAGCAATCTCATGGTTTTTTAACCCTTTCATGGAATATAAGATGATATTTCGCATTTGATTAGGCAATTCTTCTACCGCTTTGCGAACCATGTGGAATGTTTCCTGTTCGATAATGGCAGCTTCGAAGCCACTATCGAACTCTTCCTGTCCGGAAAAATTAGGAATATCTAATTGTTCATGTTTTAGGTGATTCAGACATTTATTTCGGGTGACGGTATAAAGGAAGCTTTTTACTTTCAAAATGTTGTCGAAATCTTCTTTCCGTTCCCAATAAGCTAACAATACATCTTGTGCGATGTCTTTGCAAACTTCTTTGTCTTCAATATAGTGAGATGCGAACACGCAAAGAATAGGATAGTAGTCATCAAATAGCTTTTTGAAAGCTTGTTTGTTACCACGTCTGATGTCTGCAATTATATTTTCTGTATGTATGTTCACTATTTAGGGGTGGAGCGACTGGTGCAGGAATTTTCTTATCCAATCTTACTTATTTTCTTCAGTTTTTCTTCTTCGATGATTTTGATCTTTCTTCCG
>ERZ777306.3903-NODE-3903-length-14630-cov-6.846930_pt1 | contig 14630 bp, 14 predicted proteins | sample MGYA00374966_ERZ777306 | MGnify/ENA primary metagenome ERZ777306 (study PRJEB29329, sample SAMN06343882) | mouse gut metagenome | isolation source: Mouse cecum | place: Austria: Vienna | collected 2014-11-15 ...
TGAGCAGGAGTTCTATGCGGAGCGCGGCTTCCAGAACGAGCCCCAGCGCTGCAAGACCTGCCGCGACGCTCGCAAGAACGCCGCCCGCGGTCCTCGGGAGTACTTCACGGCTGTCTGCGCCGCTTGCGGCGGCGAGGCCCGTGTGCCCTTCGAGCCCCGCTCTGACCGTCCGGTCTATTGCAGCGAGTGCTTTGCCAAGATGCGCGAGGAGCAGAGATAAATCGATTTTCGGTTTTGGCCTCTTGCACAGAATGAGTAAAACAACCCCACGCAAAAGCGTGGGGTTGTTTTTTCGCGCCTGTCCTGTAAGCTGTGCGGCCTCTCCGGCAGGGGGAGAAGGCGGCATAATCTGTTTGCGATTCAAACCTTTATGCGGGACTATCGATCCAGGAAATCGGCAGGGAGGCTTTTTAGGAAGGGAATGAGGAACTTCAGCCGGCCGAATTGGCTGAAAGCGGCGGCGAGAACGCGGGCGCAGAGAATTGCCGCAGGGAAAGAAACCGTCCTGCTTTCGGCTTTTGTCGGATTTTCTATTGAATTCGGGTTAATAATAGAGTATAATAGCGGAACGATGGCCGTTCCGTGGAAATCTGTCCCAGTGGAGGGATTGCCCGAACGGCTGAACGCCGAATCCTATTTGAATACGGAGGAATCCAGAAATGATTGAAATTACGAAAGACACCATCATTGGCGATATCCTGGATATTGCCCCCCAGACCGCGCCCATCTTCCTGTCCATCGGCATGCACTGCCTGGGCTGCCCTTCTTCCCGCGGGGAAACCGTAGAGGAGGCCTGCATGGTCCACGGCATCGAGGTGGAGAAGCTGCTGGCCCTGGTTAACGAAGAGGCCAACAAGAAGGCCGAATAACGCCGTCTTGCGAAACCTGGAATTGACGCCCCGCCTCCAGCTGCTGGCGGATTGGGTGCGGCCCGGTTCGCGGCTCGCGGATGTTGGCACGGATCACGCCTACCTGCCTGTGTGGCTGCGGCTTCACGGGCGCGTGGTCTCTGCCATTGCCTGCGATCTGCGGGAGGGGCCGCTGTCCCGTGCCAGAAAGACCGGCCAGGTCTATGGTGCGGACGGCATTGCGTACCGTCTTGGGGATGGTCTGGCTCCTGTGAAACCGTCGGAGGCGGACTGCATCGTAATTGCCGGAATGGGAGGGGAGAACATCGCCTCCATTCTGGCCCGTGCTCCCTGGACGGCGGAAGGGAACCACACGCTGCTGCTCCAGCCGATGACCCGGGCGGAAGCCCTCCGGGCTTTTTTGGCGGCCGGCGGCTATGCCATCCGGCGGGAGGCCCTGGTGGAGGACCGGGGCACCATTTATCCAGTGATGGAGGTTACGGCAGGGGAGATGTCGCTTTCCCCAGGGCAGCTGTACGGAGGAGCGGCGCTGCTTCACGATCCTCTGGGGGACCGGTACATTATTGAAAAAATCATTCGTCTGCAAAGCGCTGTGGCGGGACTGAACCGCTCCGGCGGCAGCTCGGAAAAAGGGGACGCGCTGCGGGAGATCATAACCGCGCTGCTGTCCATGAGAGAGGAGTGGCGGCGTGCCAAATGTCGGTGAAATAGAGCGGGCTCTGTTTGAAATTGCGCCCAGGGAATGCGCGCAGGACTGGGACAATGTGGGGCTGCTGGTAGGCAGGCCGGACCGGGAGGTCCATAAGATTTTGGCGGCGTTGGACATCACGGAGACCGTGATAGAGGAAGCGGACCGCTGGGGGGCGGACTTGATCGTCGCCCATCATCCGGTGGTTTTCCACGGGCAGAAGAGCGTGACGGACAGGGATGTGACCGGACGGAGACTTCTCCATCTGATTGAGCGGAATATTTCCGCCATCTGCATGCACACCAATCTGGATATCGCGGAGGGCGGCGTCAACGACGTTTTGGCCCAGGTCCTCGGTATTCAGGAGCCGGAACGTTTTACCGGGGAAGGCGTGGGGCGCTGCGGCTGGCGGGCGGAGCCCATGGCTCTGCCGGAGTTTGTCCGCCATGTGGCAAGAGTCCTGGGCTGCAACGGCGTCCGCTACGCCGACGCAGGGAAGCCCGTTCACCGCCTGGCCGTGGGCGGCGGAGCCTGCGGAGAGTTCGAGGACGCTGCAATATACGCCGGATGCGATACCTTTGTTACGGCTGACCTGAGCTATCATCAGTTTGTGGACGCGAAGGCCAAGGGCATCAATCTCATTGACGCGGGCCATTTCCCCACGGAGGACCTGATTTGCGAAGAGGTAATCGCCTATCTGGCCGGCCGGTTTCCTGGTATGGAAATCCAAAAATCCGCTTCCCACCGGGAAGTGATTCAGTATTATGTGGAAGGAGAATAAACCTTATGTCCGGACATTCCAAATGGCATAATATCCAAAAAACCAAGGGTGCGGCAGACGCCAAGCGCTCCGCCGCCTTTACCAAGATCGCCCGCGAGATCATCGTGGCCGTGAAAGAGGGCGGCTCCGGCGACCCCAACAACAACTCCCGCCTGGCCACGGTGATTGCCAAGGCCAAGGCTGTGAATATGCCCAACGACAACATCAAGCGCACCATCGACAAGGCGTTGGGCGCGGGAAATACGGACAGCTACGAGGCTGTCACCTACGAGGGCTACGGTCCCGGCGGTGTGGCCGTCATCGTGGAAGCTCTGACCGATAACCGCCAGCGCACCGCGCCGGAGGTCCGTCATGCGTTCGACAAATGCAACGGCAATCTGGGCGCCATCGGCTGCGTCAGCTGGTCCTTTGACAAAAAGGGCGTCATCGTCATTGACAATGAGGACGGAGAATTGGATGAGGAAACCGTCATGATGGACGCGCTGGACGCTGGAGCCGCCGACTTTGAAGCCGACGGTCCCGCGTTGGAGATCACCTGTGACCCCGATGCCTTTAACAATGTGGTGAAGGCCCTGGAGGAGAAGGGGTACAGCTTCGTCAATGCCGAGGTGGAGATGGTCCCTCAAAATTACATTAAACTCAGCGGCGAGGGCGATGTGAAAAACATGCAGAAGCTCATCGATATGCTGGAGGACAGCGACGATGTGCAGAACGTCTGGCACAACTGGGACAACGACTGAATCCAGAAAATACGGGGCGGACCAAACGGTCCGCCCCCTGTCTTTGCCATAATATTAAACAAAACCTAATTTTTGTTTAATATTTGAAGCGTGCAGCGGTGTAGCGTGCCAGAGTTCGTTTCCAACAGGAGGGGAGGGCTTTCGGGTATGACCAGCCAAAGAAAAGTTTTCCCTTTCTGCCGTTTTTTAAGGTTGCGCTAAGGAAGCCACAGTATCATGCCCTCATCCCCTGAAACGAAAGGAGCTCGAAATGAAACTTCGGCATGAGTGGAAACATGAGATCACCGCCGCAGACTGTGCGGTTCTCACCACCCGTCTCTCCGCCGTGGCCAAGCGGGACGCCCATGGGCGAGACGGCCGCTATGAGGTGCGAAGCCTCTACTTTGACGACCCTCTGGGTACGGCCCTGCGGGAAAAGATTGACGGGGTGGCCCGAAGAGAAAAATTTCGAATACGGTATTACGACGGTGACGTCTCCTTCATCTGCCTGGAGAAAAAGAGCAAGTGGAACGGCCTGTGCGGCAAGCGCTCCGTGCTCCTAAGCGCTCAGGAGGTGGGGGAGCTTTTGGATGGCGGGCTGAACTGGATGCTCCATGCGGGCAGGCCCCTGGTTCAGGAGCTCTATTGGAAGATGAAATCCAATGGCATCCGGCCCAAAACCATTGTGGATTACACGCGGGACGCCTTTGTGTTTCCGGCCGGAAACGTACGGGTAACGCTGGATTCCGGTATTCGCACCGGATTGGGCGCTGTGGATTTTCTGAATCCCGCCTGTGTTACGATTCCCGCCGGAGATGCGCCCATCATTTTGGAGGTGAAGTGGGACGAATTTCTTCCGGATGTCATCCGGGACGCAGTGCAGCTTCCCGGGCGGCATACCTCCTCCTTTTCCAAATACGCCGCTTCCCGCATTTATGGATAAACAAGAAAGGAATCAAAATTATGACTTTTCAGGACATCTTCAAATCCAGCTTTCTGGAGAACGTCTCCAGCGTCAGCCTTCTGGACATGGGCCTAGCCCTGACTCTGGCCTTCGGCCTGGGTATTTTTATCTTTCTGGTCTATAAGAAAACCTTCACCGGCGTTATGTACTCCTCCAGCTTTGGAGTAACCCTGGTCGCCCTGACCATGATTACCACCATGATTATTCTGGCGGTCACCAGCAATGTGGTGCTGTCTCTGGGCATGGTGGGCGCTCTGTCCATTGTGCGCTTCCGCACGGCGATTAAAGAGCCTCTGGATATTGCCTTCTTGTTTTGGGCCATTGCCGTGGGCGTCGTTCTGGCGGCGGGTCTGATTCCTCTGGCGGTGTTCGGCAGCCTGGCGACCGGCTTGATGCTGTTGGTGTTTGTGAATCGAAAATCCCGCTGCGACCCCTATCTTGTGGTTCTTCAGTGCGACAGTCACGAAAGCGAAGCACGGGCGGCGGACTTTCTCCGCCAGCGGACCCGGCGCTGTGTGGTAAAAAGTAAGACGGTGCAGAAGGATGCGGTTGAGCTGAATCTGGAAGTCCGGTTGAAAGATGAGGACACCGGCTTTGTCAACGCGCTGGCGGACCTTCCCGGCGTTCGCAGCGCGGTACTGGTCAGCTACAACGGAGATTATATGGGATAAAGGAGGGGCTTAATGTCCACGCACAAGCACATTGACAAACTCTGCGCGGTCATTCTGGCGCTGTGCCTGCTGCTGACGGCGGCCTTCCTGTCCGGCGGGAGTTTGGGGCTCCAGCCCGTCGCTTCCGCTATGGGCTATGAGACCCGTCTTTTCAGCACGGACCGGGTCCACACCATCGACATTGTGATGGAGGATTGGGACAGCTTCCTCGAGACTTGTGAAAACGAGGAATATGCTCAGTGCGCCGTGGTGATCGACGGCGAAGCGTACAAAAACACTGGCATTCGCGCCAAGGGAAATACTTCTTTAAGCATGGTTTCCGCCATGGACAGCGACCGCTACAGCTTCAAACTGGAGTTTGATCACTACGACAGCGCCAGAACTTACTATGGCCTGGATAAGCTCAGTCTGAATAACCTCATTCAGGATACCACCTGTATGAAAGATTACCTGACTTACCGAATGATGAGCGCCTTTGGTGTAGACGCGCCCCTTTGCAGCTATGTATATATCACCGTCAACGGGGAGGACTGGGGGCTGTATCTTGCGGTGGAGGGCGTGGAGGATGCGTTTCTCCGGCGCAATTATGGAACGGATTCCGGCCAGCTTTATAAACCGGACAGCATGAGCTTCGGCGGCGGCCGGGGTAATGGGCGGGAGTTCCGTATGGAAGATTTCGCGGCAGGGGACAATGCCCTTCCTGCCCAGCCCGGCGGTCAAGACTTCCCTGGTGCTCAAGACTTCCCCGGCAGGCAAGACGACATTCCCGGAGGCGGACGCCGGAACGATGGCGAGCCCGGCGGATTCGAAGGCGGTCCCGGAGGCGGTATGGGCAGCGACGATGTGAAGCTGCGGTACATTGACGACGACCCGGACAGCTATTCCAACATTTTTCAAAATGCCAAAACCGCTGTCAGCAAGGCGGATCAGACCCGGCTGATTGCCTCGCTGAAGGCCCTCAGCGAGAACGACCGACTGAAGGACGTTCTGGACATCGATGAAGTCCTCCGCTATTTTGTGGTTCATAATTTTGTCTGCAATGGAGACAGCTACACCGGCTCCATGGTCCACAACTACTATCTCCATGAAAAAGACGGCCGCCTCTCCATGATTCCCTGGGATTACAATCTTGCCTATGGTACCTTTCAAGGCGGCAGCGCCTCCAGTCAGGTCAACGCCCCCATTGATTCCCCCGTTTCCGGCGGCGACAGCCGCCCCATGGTCGATTGGATATTTGACAACTCGGAATATACGGAGCTGTACCACCAGTATTTTCAGGAGTTCCTGGATACGGTGGACTGCGCCGGATTGATCGACGGCGCGGCGGACATCATTGCGGAATACGTGGAGAAAGATCCCACCTGGTTTTACACGTATGAAGAGTTTGAGATTGGCGTGGAAACCCTTCGAACCTTCTGCCGTCTGCGCTCTGAGAGCGTCAGCGGGCAACTGGAGGGGACGATTCCCTCCACGGAGGAGGAGCAGTCTCTTGATTCTGCCAGCTTGATTGACGCCTCTTCCATCACGCTGTCCGATATGGGTACTATGGACCAGGGAAGAGAGCATGGACCTCCTTCGCCGGGGGAAGGCGGCGGCAGGGAAATGCCCGCGCCCACGGCTTCCAAGGGATTGGAACAGCCTCCTCCGGCAGAGCGGGCTTCCCAAAACTCCGAACACTTCCCCGGCAGTTTCCCCGGCCAAAATCCAGGTACGGCTGGAGCAAACAAAGACGCTCTGATTCTGATGGCGGCGTCCGCCGCCGCCCTGACGGCGGGACTTCTGTTTGCCTTCCTATACCACCGCAGGAGGAGACGGCCAGGATCACCCGCATGACAGGGAATGAAGAAAAACAGGTCCCGGCCGCGTGTTCCGCAGCCGGGACCATATGTTTGCGAGCAAAACTATAAGCCGGGTTCTGTATTTGACAGCCATCTATCTAGGCGCGCTGTTGCCAGCGCGCTCCAGCCACCCCGGGAGCGGCCGGGCCAGCCTATATGCTCCCATACCGGTGTTGCTCCGGATAGAGTTTACAGCGACGGACAGTTTCCAGCCGTCGGGTGCGCTCTTACCGCACCTTTCCACCCTTACCGCCACAGAGAAGCTATGGCGGCGGTATATCTCTGTTGCACTTTTCCTGAAGTCGCCTTCGGCGGGCGTTACCCGTTATCCTTGCCCTGTGGAGCCCGGACTTTCCTCATGAACGGCCTTTCGGCCTGCCCACGCGGCTGTCTGTTTTCCTCGCGGGAATATTTTACAGGAAATGCGCAGAGAAGTCAAGATTTTTGATGAAATTCGCCAACATGGAAAAGCTGCGGGTCCATGTCAGGCCCTCCTTTTTTGCTTTGTTTGACAGAATATCACAAATTTTCTGCGGTGGCAAGTCTTGCCGGAAGGGGTTCAACGTGGTAAAATAGCCAAGAGATGAATTCGCCGCCGGAGAAACCCTCAGGCAAAAGCAATGACCCCGCCTGCGGACGGGGAGGATAAGGAGCGATTTGGGTGAAATTTGAGGAATATCTGTCCTCTTTACAGAACAAAACCGTGGCCGTTATTGGGATTGGAATCTCCAACCGGCCGCTGGTGGAACTGCTGCTCTCCCGGGGCGTGGCGGTGACCGCCTGCGATAAAAAGGACCGGGCCGCCCTGGGCGTCCTGGCGGAGGAACTGGAGAAGAAGGGCTGCCGCCTCCGCCTGGGGCTGGACTACTTGAAGAACTTGACAGAGGACGTAATTTTCCGTACCCCGGGAATGCGGCCCGATCTGCCGGAACTCACCGCCGCCGTTGGGCGGGGGAGTATGCTGACCAGCGAGATGGAGGTCTTCTTCGAAGTCTGTCCCTGCCCGATCATCGCCGTCACTGGCAGCGACGGCAAGACCACCACCACCACCATCATCGCCGAACTGCTTCGAGCAGCGGGGCGGACGGTCCACCTGGGTGGAAACATCGGTCATCCGCTGCTGGCGGAGACCGGAGGTATCCGGAAAGGGGATATGGCCGTTTTAGAGCTGAGTTCCTTCCAGCTGATGACGATGAATCAAAGTCCACACATTGCCGTCATCACCAATCTGGCGCCCAATCATCTGGATGTTCATAAGGACTACGCGGAGTATATTGCTGCAAAGGAAAATATCTTTACACATCAGGCGGCAGAAGATATTGCTGTCTTTAACGCGGATAACGAAGTCACCTGTTCCTTTATGGGCCGGGAGAACGGGAGTCTTCGGACCTTCAGCCGCCGGGGGAGCGTGGAGCGGGGGGCGTATCTCGCTCCGGACACGGACGGGACGGGACCGGCAATCTGGATGTCCAACGAAACCGGACGCCGCCAGGTGCTTCCTCTGGCCGGGATCAAGCTCCCTGGGGTTCACAATGTGGAGAATTACATGGCGGCTGTTGCCGCCGTAGACGGGCTGGTTCCGGATGACGTGATCCGTGATTTCGCGGGAGACTTCGGCGGCGTGGAGCACCGGATTGAGCTGGTGCGTGAACTGGACGGAGTACGGTATTACAACGACTCCATCGCCTCCAGCCCCAGCCGGACCATTGCGGGATTGAACTCTTTCCCGGAAAAGATCATTCTCATTGCTGGGGGGAAGGACAAGGGCATTTCCTATGAAAGCCTTGGCCCAGTGGTCAACGCGCATGTAAAGCTGCTGATTCTCTGCGGGGCGACTGCCGGAGTGATCCGGGCTTCCGTGGAGCGGGCGGAGAATTACGATGACTTGGAAATTGTGGATGTGGAAGACTATCACCAGGCGGTTTCCTTGGCCCGGAGCCGGGCGGCGGAGGGCGATGTGGTGATGTTGTCCCCTGCCAGCACCTCCTTTGACCGATTCGCGAACTTCATGGAACGGGGGCGGGTGTTCAAGGAGATCGTCAACCAGCTGCCTGAAAAGCGATAGGGCAAGCTTCCGGAGCATACAATGCTCTGGGGTGATTTTGTGAACTTCTTTTACTACCGGCGGCGCATCACCCGCCGGACACTCTGGAGCGTGCTGGCTTTTTCCACTGTGGCGCTGCTTCTGACGCTTATGCTGTTTGCCACAACCCAGATGAGGCCTTTGCTGACAAGCCTGGCCACGACCAGAGTGTCCAACACGGTTAACCGCATTGTCTCCGAAGCGGTGGACGAGGCCATTGAAAGCGGCAATATCAGCTACAGCGATTTGATAACCTTTGAGAAGGACAAAGACGGCCGAATCACGGCTATTTACAGCAACATGGCGGCTTTTAACCGTCTCCAGTCCAAAATTCTGGACATCATTCTTGCCCGCATTGATCAGGTATCCGCCAGAGAGCTTTCCATTCCGCTTGGAAGTCTGACCGGCTCAGTGTTACTGGCCGGGCGGGGGCCAAGAATCTCTGTGCGGATGGAGTCGGTGGGTTCCTCCTCCGCCCGGTTTGAAAACGAGTTTACCTCAGCGGGCATCAACCAGACCAAGCACCAGATTGTGCTGAACATTGACGTGGCCGTCAGCATTTTACTGCCTGGTTTTTCTGCCGCAACGACGGTTTCCAATGCTGTCACCGTGGCGGAAACCGTGATTGTGGGGTCTGTGCCGGATACCTACACCTATTTCAGCTCCACCCCTGAGAACTATGTGAGCGACGCGAAGGATTATATCTTGAACTGACAGGAGGACCTCATGGATTACCGTGAAGAGATCAAGCAGCTGCGGGACACGCTGAACGAGCATGGCTACCGCTATTACGTGCTGGATGAGCCTATCATCAGCGACTATGAGTACGACATGCTCAACCGCCGTCTGGAGGAACTGGAGGCGCAGCACCCGGAAGAGATTATGCCGGACTCCCCCACGCAACGCATCGGCGGGAAGACGTTGGAAGGTTTTGCACCTTACACGCATGAGGTTCCCTTAGAGAGTTTGCAGGACGTATTCAGCGGAGAAGAAGTGGCGGAGTTCTGCCATCGAATGGACGAGGCCCTGGGGGAGGATACCATCTTTTCCATTGAACCCAAGGTGGATGGACTGTCTGTGGCGCTGGAGTATCGGGATGGCATCTTTGTCCGGGGCGCGACTCGAGGAGATGGCCGGACAGGGGAGGACGTGACCGAAAATCTGAAGACCATTCGTTCCATCCCCTTGACGCTGCCGGACAAGCTGTCCCGACTCATTGTCCGGGGCGAGGTCTATATGTCCAGAACGGTTTTTGAGGAATTAAATGTCCAGCGTGAACTTCAGGGAAAACCGCTTCTGGCGAATCCCAGGAACGCCGCCGCCGGATCCCTGCGGCAGTTGGACCCGAAAATCTGCGCAGAGCGGAAACTGGATATTCAGGTCTTCAATTTGCAGCTGGCGGAGGGAAAGGAATTCGTCTCCCACCAGGAGACATTGGACTATCTGGCCTCTCAGCGTTTCCGGGTGATTCCCCATAAGACCCTTATCGGAACCGCCGCGTGCCAATCTGAAATTGAGCGAATCAACGAAGAGAGGATGCAGTTTCCCTTTGATATTGACGGAGCTGTCGTAAAGGTAAACTCCTTGCCTGATCGCTTAAGACTAGGCAGTACGGCGAAATGTCCGAAGTGGGCGGTGGCCTTCAAGTACCCGCCGGAGAAAAAACCCTCCCGCGTACGGGACATTGTGATTCAGGTGGGCCGCACTGGCGTGCTGACGCCGAAAGCAGTGCTGGAGCCTGTCCGTCTAGCAGGGACAACCGTTACCAACGCTACGCTTCACAATCAGGATTATATCACAGAAAAAGATATCCGAATTGGAGATACCGTCCTCGTGCAAAAGGCGGGGGAGATCATTCCTGAAGTTGTGGAGGTGGATATGCAAAAGCGGCCTACGGGTACGGAGCCGTATTTTCTTCCTTCGGCGTGTCCAGTCTGCGGCGCTCCGGTGCGCCGGGATGAGGACGGAGCTGCGATTCGCTGCACCGGAGCGGAGTGTCCCGCGCAGCTCCTGCGGAATCTGACTCATTTTGCCAGCCGAAACGCGATGGATATTGACGGCTGCGGCCCCGCCGTGGTGCAGCAGTTGATTGACAGCGGAATGGTTTCCAATGCGGCGGACCTTTACGCGCTTCAGGAGGAGAAGGTAGCGAAACTGGAGCGCATGGGGAAGAAATCTGCTGAGAATCTAATGAAAGCGATTGACCATTCCAAGGAGAATGATTTATCCAGACTGGTTTATGGGCTGGGAATCCGGCAGGTAGGGGAGAAGGCGGCGAAGGTTCTGGCGTTTCATTTCGGGACGATGGAGGCGCTTTCCTCTGCCACATTAGAGGAACTTACGGAAATCAACGATGTAGGCGGGGTGACCGCTCAGTATATTGTGGATTACCTTGCCTCTCCCCAGGCGCAGGACTTGATTGCGCGGCTCAAAGCTGCCGGCGTCAACATGAAGAGCACTTCGAAGCTGGTGGATGAGCGCTTTTCCGGAATGACGTTCGTTCTCACTGGAACACTGTCGCGCTTTGAACGAAAAACCGCTCAGGGCTTGATTGAGGAACGGGGAGGAAAAGTTGCGGGGGCCGTTTCGAAGCGAACCACTTATGTGGTAGCGGGAGAGGCGGCTGGAAGCAAGCTGAAAAAGGCGCAGGATTTGGGGATAGCGATTCTGACAGAGGATGAATTTGCGGCGCTGTTGGAGTGAGCGGCAAAAAAGAGCGGCGGAATATCCGCCGCTCTCTTTGTGTTCATTTGTCAAAAGCAGGGTTCATATAGTAGACATTTTTTTCATTCATTTTATCCTTGGCCAGCCGAAGGCCCTCACCAATACAATCAACATGAAGTGGATTACAAAAGAGCCGCCAACACTCTTTTTTGATGGAATTTTGACAAATTCACAACTTTTTTGCGCATTTATCAAAGTGCCATTACAGCCGTATAGCCTCTATTGGGGTTATGCGGCTATTTTTTTACGGATTCACAGCCTGTCAAGCGCAATTCACCAACTGTCAAGCAAAATCTGGTATTCTATCATTGTTGCGTGGAGGTGAACGCAACGAATGATTATCGAGTTGGGCGAAAGATTGAAAGCATTGCGGACAGAGAATCATTTGCGGCAGGATCAGGTTGCAAGGTTGGTGAATGTTGAAAAATCGTCTATCTCTATGTATGAGACTGGTATGCGCCAGCCCTCATATACAACACTTGTACGGTTGGCAGATGTTTTCAATGTTACCACTGATTATCTGCTGGGGCGTACAAATAGTAGCCCTGTTGATCTATCTGGCCTAACAGCCGCCGAAGCTGCAATGATTAATCAATTAGTTACGGCTATGACCGAAAAGAACAAGGAATTGGAGGTATTGAAACGATGAAGAAAGCAATCTTGATTGTACTTATGGCATTGATGCTGGTGATCCCTGCCTATGCAGCGGAGGGCGATCCTGCTACGGATCAATCTATCCAGCAGGAGCAAGAGCCTGTCGTTGTTGCTACACTGGAGGAATTGCAAACGGCTATTGATGTTGCAGAGGATGGAGATACAATTATCTTATCAAAGAAAATCATTCTGGATAATGTGTCGCTGATTTGTAAGAAAGACATAACAATAAAAGGAATTGCAGATAGTGATTGTTTTTTCTCCATTAGCGGGGAGTGTGAATTGTCTGGATTAAAGCTATTTTCAGATTGTAGTAATTTAACTTTTGCTTTAATAGAGAGTGGAAGTAACAAAGTTTGCAATGTGAAAATTAATGGCTGTCAATTTATTAGAAATGGAAACAATGATGTATTTAATAGTACATTTCTTATAAACATATTTTCAGGCAATGTTGAATTTAAAAATTGCGAATTCTTAAATGAAGAAAGTACAACATTGAGCATAAGTTCAGCGGCAACAGTAAACATAGAAAACTGCTTTTTTACTGGAACACATACATTGTTTGCTGGTGGTGCAATAAATAATTCTGGTCATTTAACAATCAATAACACAGAGATTGTTGATAATTCATCTGGTTTAGGTGGTGCAATTTATAATGATGGATCGTTGACTATTTCCAGTAGCATAATCAGAAGAAATATTGGGAAAAACGAATTTGATGTTGTCGAAGGAAATGATATATATTCCCGTGGAGTGCTTACTATTACGGATGAGCAGTCTGCGGATGAAGGATTTTATGAGGAAACCACAGGTGAAAAGTTGGCTTTACCATTAATGGACTATACAGGTATAGCAAGATTAACATATTTAACAGAGGAAGAAGCCGCAGAATACTTTTCACCAGAACAGTCGCCAGAAGGTGAGGACAAAGACAATCCCGCCGAAAACCCTGATAATACAGATCAAGATATACCGCAGAAGCCAGAGCAACCCCCGGAACAGCCTATAGAACCACCGAAGGATAATGCCACGGACGATCCCGCAGACACTATACCAGACACGCCACAGCAGCCGCAGGAACCCGCTGACGGTGGTAATGATTATACCCCTCCAGTAGATTACAGACCTTCACAGCGTCCCACAAGGCCCTCCACAAGCACGAAGCCAACAGGGGACAGCAAGCCACAGACACAGCCCGATACTCCCGCTCCAGCTAAACCACAGCTTGCTTGTAATGGAGCCGTAATTGATACATCAAGAACAGTTGTGTTGCTTGGTTATGGGGATGGCCTACTCCACGAGGATGATCCGTTGACACGGGCGCAGTTGGCAACTATCATTTATCGTCTGTTGGATGATGAGTCTATTGCCCTATATGGGAATGCACAGGTAGTCTTTGCCGATGTTGCCGCTGATGTGTGGTATGCTCAATATGTGAAGGTGATACAAGCAGCAAGGATTGTCAATGGCGTGGGCGGTGACAGGTATGATCCCAATGGCATAGTTACATGGGCGCAGGTACTTACTATCTTATCAAGATTTATGGAGCCGCAGGAATACGCATTGCAGCATATCCAGTATAGCGGCTGGGCGCAAGGAGCAATACAAACCGCCGTGGCCCTTGGATGGATCGAGGATAGCGCAGACTTTACGCCTGATGCAGTTATCAGCCGTGGGCAACTGGAGCAACTAATCAATGGCGTGTTGGCCTTGTATTGCTGACATAAAAAGGGACAGCCGCCGAGAGATCGGCGGTTGCCCTAAAATTACCACATATGTTTACAATCCTTACATTCATATTGTTTTCCGATTTTTGAACTTGCCAGTCCCATTAATTCCACAGAAATTGCCCTTGAAGTATTTGAAATCCTTTTTACATTGATAGAACCACATTTAGGACATTTAAAGATATGCGTAGATTGTGGTGTAGGTACAGTTTCAACAGGAACGCTACTTTTCTGTACTTCAAACTTTTGCTTTTTGAGGTCACTTATCCATTTTTCATAACGTTCAACAGTGTCATTTTTTAAACGTTCCTTATACCTATCCCAATTTTCATATTTGTCTAATGCACGATCATAGTCTGCTTTTATGTTTTTTCCATTTACATATGTGAATACGCCAAAAAAGCCACCGACAAAAAGACAGATAATACCTTCAGCTTCACCAATTAAAATATATAACACAGCAAGCAATAACCAGATTAACGCAAAAAAGCCGAAAAGCAAGACAGGCCAATTTGTTTTATCAAAAAGAAAACTGCTCAATGATGGTTTGTATGGACGGGGCATAACATCAATCTTTTCTAATTCTTTCTCAAGTTCATTTTGCAATCTTTCTTGCTTTTTCCGTTTCTCTTCATCGAACGTCTCTTTTTGCCTAATCAAATCAAAATGCTCTTTTATCCCATATCCACAAGAAGGACAGGTTGCAGCAGCGTCAGAGATGCTTTCTTTCCCGCATTCGGGGCATTTGACCAAAGCCATAATTATGACCCTCCCAAAGTCGAATTGTGTAGGTATTCGCATTATACATCAATTCAGGCTGTTTGTAAACCTTTGTAGTATATAAAAACTACAATTTTTAGGCTACAATATATCTATGAGTTTACAAAGGTGGTAGTTATGGCAGAGGACAAG
>ERZ777306.3906-NODE-3906-length-14619-cov-4.571890_pt1 | contig 14619 bp, 13 predicted proteins | sample MGYA00374966_ERZ777306 | MGnify/ENA primary metagenome ERZ777306 (study PRJEB29329, sample SAMN06343882) | mouse gut metagenome | isolation source: Mouse cecum | place: Austria: Vienna | collected 2014-11-15 ...
CCGGAAACCGAAGGCACCGTGCCGCGGGGCATTTTCAGCGGCGCGGCAGGATGCAGCTCCTCTTTCATCCCCGCTGCCTCGCGCACGGCGGCGATCCGTTCCTTGTCGGCTGAGCCGTAGATGGTTCCGCGCTTTGTGCCGGTAGCCCCCTCGGCATAGTCCGACGAATTGCCGAGCATGCCGCGCGAATACATTTTAAGGGCGATGTTGCGCATCACCTGGCCGGATGTCGAGGCCGCGCCGAACATGTTGCGCTTGGGATAGAAAGTCAGCACCATACAGGAGTACTTCGGGTTGTCGGCCGGAAAGAAGCCGCAGAACGCCAGGCGCTTGCGCCCGGTGTTGTACTGCCTCGTGGCCGGATCGACGCTGTAACACGTGCCAGTCTTGCCGGCGAGCGCCACCTTGTCGGAGCGCAGGCGGCGGCCGGTGCCGTGGTCGCCCCACACCACCTGTTTGAGCATGTAGCGCATCTTGCGCGCCGTCTCCTCGGAGCAGACGCGGTCGCGGATATAGCTCACGGGGATCACCGAGTCGAAAGTCTCGGTCAGCAGGTTGCTGACCAGGCGCGGGCGCACATAGCGCCCCCCGTTGGCGATCGCGTTGTAAATCGAGAGGGTGTAGATCGGGGGAATCTGCGAGGCGTAGCCATAGCACATGCGCGAGAGGTCGACCCTTCCGGGGTTCGGATTGAAATAGGGCACCCGCTCGCCGGCTATTCCCGTGCCCATGGGCTCGAGAAAACCGATGCCGCGCAGACGCTCGACGAACGCCTTGGGGTTCTTGTCGTAGCCGCGGGTTATAATCCGGGCCATGCCGATGTTCGACGACTGCTCGATCACCTCGCGCACGCGGAGCGACCCGTTGTAGTGGCTGTCGGTTATCGGGCGCCCTCCGGCATAGGCCCAGCTCTTCCCGATCGGTATGACCTCCTCGAGATTGCCCACCAGGCCGTCCTCCAGGGCGATCATCATGGAGATAGGCTTCACCACCGAGCCAGGCTCGAAGCCCACCACGGCGTAGTTAAGCGCCTCGATGTAGCCCGGGCCCTTCTTGTTCCGTTCCAGGTTGGAGATGGCCTTTATGTCGCCGGTGGCGACCTCCATGAGCACCGCGCACCCCCAGTCGGCCGAGCAGGAGTCGAGCACCCGGTTGAGCTCGTTCTCCACGATGTCCTGCATGTTTATGTCGATAGTGGTGCGGAGGGTGTAGCCCGGGGTCGCGGGCACGTCGGTCCAGTTGACGATGTTCTTCGTCAGCGGTATCTTCTTGGCCAGCCCGGGCACTCCGTAAAGGAGCGAGTCGAGGGCCATTTCCAGACCGGATATGCCGTGGATCTGGCGGCACTCGCGGGTCTGCCCCACCCCGCCGACGGAGCGGCGCGCCATGTCGCCGTAGGGGTTGCAGCGGCGCATGACGCTCTCCACCGTGAGGCCGTTCTTGTTGGGGTTCTTGATTTTCAGGAAGGGGAAGGTCTTCAGGAGCTGGAGGTCGGTGTAGCTAAGGCCGCGGATCAGCCTCCAGGCCCGGGGACGACGCTTGGGATCGGTCTTGAGCGGCTCTTCGAGATAGGCGCGCCAGCCCGCGCGGTCGCGGCGGGGGAAATGCAGCGCCAGGGAGTCGGCGATCGAGTCGATGGCCAGGCGGTAGGCCTGTTCCTGGAAACGCTCCGAGCGGAAGTCGATCCGCACGGTGTAGAAGCTCAGGTTGGTGGCGAGTATCGAGCCGTCGGCGGCGAGTATGTCGCCGCGCTCCGGCAGGATCGTGTCGATGGTCTGCAACTCCTCGAGGGCCTTGCGGTTCCAGTCGTCGGCGTGGACCACGGTGGTGGAGAAGAGCTTGTAGGATATGGCGCCGGCGAAGAGGGCGATCAGGATGGTGATCGCCGCGTAGCGCGCCTGTATTTTGACCCTGCCGTTTGCCATTGGGATGTGAAGAACGGAATGTGATTGGAGAAATGGTGAGGATGAGAGTGTCTCGCGCGACCGGGGCTCAGGGGACTGTCGATAGGCGGTAGGGAGGCTGCTCCTGGACCGTCAGCCCGAGGTGTAGCGAGTCGACCATCTGCTGCATCCGCGACTCGCGGATCCGGCTCATGTAGGCCGACTTCTCGCGGACGCGCTCGGTCTTTGCCACCTCCAGCTCGCGGGTGAGACGCTGGATATCCTCCATCTGCGTCTGGCAGGTGTAGCGGCTGGTGATATAGATCATCAGCATCACCACCACAGCGAGCACCCACAGCCAGTGGCGGCTGAAAAAGTCGAGCGAGAGCATGCGCCCGTGGATGGCGCGGCGCATTATCGAGACCCGTTCGCCGGATTTCGCGCCGTCCTTTCCCCGGCGGGCGCGCCGCGGCGCCTTCCCGCGGGCCTCGCCGCCGTATGTCTGGCTGGCTGTGATGGTTGTTGCCTGCATCTGAGTATCGTGGAATCGTTTGCTGTCATAGTTTAACGGCCACCCGGAGCTTGGCGCTGCGCGACCGCGGGTTTCGGGCCACCTCCTCGTCAGTCGGGACGACGGGCTTGGAAGTGAGGCATTTCAGCGGGGAGAGGCGCCGGCCGTAGAAGTCCTTCTCATCGCGCCCCTCGAGGTTGCCCGACTTCATGAAGTTCTTCACCAGGCGGTCTTCGAGCGAGTGGTAGGTGATCACCGCCAGTCTCCCGCCCGGCTTCAGCGCCCCGAGGCTCTGGACGAGCAGCTGCCTGAGCGCCTCGATCTCGCCGTTGACGGCTATGCGGAGCGCCTGGAAAAGCTGCGCCAGCTCCTTCTTCTCCTGGCGGGGACTTATGTGCGGCCTGACCACCTCCAGCAGCCGCTCGACGGTGTCGACCGGGGCGACGCGCCCGGCTGCGGCGATGGCCCGGGCCATGGCCCTTCCCTGGCGGAGTTCCCCGAAAAGGGTCAGGATCTCGCCTAACCCGCGCTCGTCAGTCCGAGCCAGCAGCCCGGCCGCGGTCAGTGGCGCCTGGCGGTTCATGCGCATGTCGAGAGGCCCCTCCCAGCGGAACGAGAATCCGCGGCCGGGATCGTCGAAATGGTGGAACGAGACACCCAGGTCGGCCAGTATGCCGTCAACGCTGTCGGCGCCGTAGTAGCGCAGGAAGTTGCGCAGGTAGCGGAAATTGCCCCTGACGGCCGTGAAACAGGGGTTGCCTGCCAGCTCGGGGTCCTCCAAGGCGCGCGCTATCGCGTCCGCGTCCTGGTCGAAGCCGAGCAGCCTCCCCCCCGCGGCGGGGTCGAGCAGCCGCAGTATGGCGCGCGTATGGCCGCCCCCACCGAGGGTGCAGTCGACATACACGCCCGAGGGCTTGACATCCAAGCCTTCGAGCACCTCCGGCAGGAGCGCCGGGATATGGTATGGCTGCCTCGCGTCGGCAGCGGCGGGCATCGTCATCATCGCGGAATCGTATGATACAAGTAGCGCCGGAGAATCCGGCGGATAGGAAAAACGCCCCGAAAGCGAGGGGTCGTTTTCGGAGCGTAAAGTTACGCAAAAATGTTGGAAGAATTTACAATGCCAAACAGCAAAAATGCGGTGTTTCAGCAAAAAAGTTATCAACATTCCGCCGCGGAGCGCGGGGCGGTTTGCATTTGCAAACGGCGCGGGGCCTCAACGTAGCTCGGCGACGGCTCGGATGGTGGTCAGCGGCTCGTCGGGGTCGTTGACAATCAGCTGTATACGCCCGTTGAGCATAGCGCCGTCAACCAGCGACGGGTCGAACCGCACCCTCACGGTGCCGCGCTTCCCCTTTTTGACCTTCGCGGGGGCGGAGACGACCGTCAGCGAGGGATCGAGGGTGTAGACCCGGCGCACGAGCATATCGCCCTTGCCGACATTGGCAAATTCCAGCTCCCTCTCGACAGGGCCGGAACCACGCGCGACCTGCCCGAAGTCGAGCGTACGGGCGTCAACGGCTATTTTCGGCGCCTTCTGCCGCTGGCCAGGTGTGAGCCGGCGGAAATCCTCCTCCACGATGGCGGTGTATTCGACCTTCACCGGTTTGCCGCCGGGGATGTCGAGCCACAGCGAGTCGCATATGAAGCCGTATGGCACTGACGGGTCCGCCGTCAGCACGAAGGAGTAGACCCCCTGCTCGCCAGGCGGGATGACCGCCGGCATAGCCTTTACTTTCAGATACTTCGGAAGACCGCGCCAGGATGGGGCGATCGGAGAGGTCGTGGCGTTGTAGACCTCGAATGTCGCCGACTTCGCCCCGGGATTGCGCACAGTGCCCATAAGCATCGAGGTACCGCGGAGCTTCAGAGGACCCGCGTCGACCGGGTAACGCGATTTCAGGGTGTTCTGCGCCCCGATGACAACGCCGCGCACGGTCAGTGTCTGCCTGTCGGCGCCGGAAAGGGTCACGCCCACGGTCTTGCTGAAACGTCCGGGACGGCCGACGGGGTTGTAGCGCACCTCCACGCGGCCGGTGTCGCCGGGCGCCACGGGGGTCTTGGTGAAACTCGGAGTGGTGCAGCCGCAGGAGGCGCGGGCCGCCACGATTGCCACCGGCTCCGCGCCGCGGTTGACGAAGCGGAACTCGCAGGTTACGCTCCCCCCCTCCTCGGTGAACGCACCGTAGTCGTAATCGGTGCGCAGCCACTCAACCCGCGCCGAGGCGGCGCCGGCTGCCAGCATGGCAGCCAAGGCTAATATCAGTCTGGCCATAAGCTCACTTCTTCGCGGGTGAAACGAACCCCGTGATCCTCAGCGTCACCTTCTTGCGGTCCTTGTCCTTGATATTGGTGCGCACGGTCACCGTCTTGTTGAACTCTCCGGGACGCCCTTTCGGGATGTAGGTGACCTTGATTTTTCCCGACTTCCCCGGTGCCACCGGGTTCTTGGGATAGCCGGGCCTGGTGCATCCGCACGAGGCCGAGGCGTTGACTATAAGCAGCGGGGCGTCCCCCGTGTTGGTGAACGGGAACTCGCAGCTCACGCTCCCCCCGTCCTCGGCTATGGTGCCGAAGTCGTGAACCGTTTCGGCAAACTCGATAGCCGGCTCCCCGGCGGGTTTCGCGGCCGAGGCTGCCAGCAGAACGCCGGCAGCCAGCACTGAGGCAAATATCTTTCTCATACGCTTATGATCCTTAATCCTTTAATAACGATGTTGCCGATCTCCGAATTGCATGGACGCACGGCTCGTGCGTCCATGCAATTCGGGTTATGCGACACCCACATTTTATACGTCAGCGGAGGCCCGGTTGTTCACCGCGGGCTCCGGCAAGCATGCCGCACGCGGCGGCAATGTCCTCGCCGCGCGAGGCGCGGATCGTGGCCACCACCCCGTCGGCGTTCAGCTGGTCGCGGAAGCGCTCCATCGCGGCCATCGGCGCGGGACGCAGCGGTGAGTCGGGAATGGCGTGGAAACGTATGAGGTTAACCCGGCAGTCGAGCCCTTTGAGCAGCTTCGCCAGGTCGCGGCAGTGGCGCACGTCGTCGTTGACGCCGCGGAATACGATGTACTCGAACGACAAGCGCCGCTGGTGGGCGAAATCGTAGCCGCGGAGCAGGTCGAGCACCTCGCGGGCGGGACACGCCTTCTCGACCGGCATCATCGAGGCGCGCTCCGGGCCGTAGGGCGAATGAAGCGACACGGCGATGTGGACCTTCGTCTCGTCGAGAATCTTTTTAAGCTCCTTTGGCCGGCCGACGGTGCTCACAGTGACGCGCTTGGGGCTCCATCCGAATCCCCACGGGGCGGTGAGGATCTCGATGGCCATAAGCACCGCCGGGAGGTTGTCTGTCGGTTCCCCCATACCCATGAACACTATGTTGGTAAGCCGCTCGCTCTCGCGCACCGAAAGCACCTGGTTGATTATGTCGGCTGTGGAGAGGTTGCCGTGGAAACCCTGTCGGCCGGTCATGCAGAAGGAGCAGTTCATCCTGCACCCGGCCTGGGAGGATACGCACAGCGTGGCCCGGTCCGCCTCGGGTATCATCACGGCCTCGACATCGCGGCCGTTCACCCCGGGAAACAGATATTTGACCGTGCCGTCGGACGAAGCATCGCGGCGCAGAGGCCCGCGGAGGCCGACGACGTAGCCCAGCTCTTTCAGCCGGGCGCGTCCGGCCTTGGGAAGGTCGGTCATATGGTCGATGTCTGTAGCCCGGGCCGTGTAAAGCCAGCGGGCTATCTGCCCGGCGGCGAAGGGTTTCAGGCCGGCCTCGTCGCACACCAGGCGCAACTGCCGCAAAGTCAAGCCGAGAAGCGGTTTGCGAACCGCGGGCGCGTCGTCGGCGATATTCGCCAACGGTTCCATATCTTGTTGTTCCATAATGGTTTTATCCTTATTCAACGGGTATGCGGAAGAGGGTGAAGTTCACCGAGCCGTAGGCGCGGTGGTCGATGTAATGGGGGAGCTGCGAGAAGTCATGCCTGGCCGAGTGCTCGATAATGAAGAGCGCCCCGGGATTCAACAGGCGGGACGACAATACTTTTTCAGGAATCTCCGCGAAGCCGGGAAGGTCGTAGGGAGGATCAGCGAACACTATGTCGTAGCCCTTGCGCGAAGAGTCGATATAGCGCAGGGCATCGCCGCGCACGAGAGTGTGGTTGTCGGCTTTCAGCTCCCGGGCCACCTTGGCGATGAAGCCGGCCTGGGTGGCCGCCTTCTCTACCGAAGTGACGCCGCGGCAGCCGCGCGACAGCAGTTCGAACGATATGGCGCCGGTACCCGCGAAAAGGTCGAGCGCCTCGGGAGCGTCCTCCTCGAAGTCCACGAGGTTCTCCATCACGTTGAAAATGTTCTCGCGGGCGAAGTCGGTGGTCGGCCTGGCCGTTATGTTTGTGGGCACGGCGAAGCGCCGCCGCCCGTATTTTCCTCTTATGATCCTCATCAGACAAACTAATTACGAAAAAAGGGACACGCTCACAGATCCGCGAACGGCGCCACTCTGAGCTCGAACGGTAGCGCGCGCACCTCCCTCGGAGCGGAAAGCGCGGCGGCCGGCTCGACCGCCGGTATGACGAACGACATGCCGCGGCGGAGCACCGGGGCCAGCGCCGCCCTGGCCGGCGCCGTGCCGGCAAGCATCAGCTCGTCGCGTGACGGGAGCGACAGCGACTGCCTGACAGCCATGGCGTAATATGCGGCGTCCATCGGTCCGGAGACCGGGAAGCTGTTGGCACAAAGCACCCCGCCAGGTCCCAGGACCACTATGTCGGCGCGCCCGTCACCAGCGCTCAGCAGCATGCGGCTGCCGTTCCCCCCGCCCCTGCGGGCGGCGAAATAAAGGGAGAGCACCGTCAGCGGGTGGCGCGTCGAGGGATTGCTGAACGTGCGGCGCAGAAACGACAGCTCGTCGCGGCCGGCCTCGTAGACCAGTCTCGCGCCAAGCCCGGCCCAGTCGTCGACCAGCAGTTCCGACGGCGGCAGGGCGTTGTCGACGGGATACTGCGCCCTGAACAGCTCGGCGGCGAGAGCGTCGTCGGTCACAAAGCCGGGCAACAGCATGAAACGCCCGCCGCGGGGTATGACCGTCACACTGCCGAAATCGCCGAGCAGCAAAGGGTTGGCATAGACAGCCTCCTCCAGCCCCCGCACGCGGTCAGCCGCCGGGGGGAACGGGATGTGTCCGCCGACAAGCGGCGGGGCCTCCCGGTCGGAAACGGCCAGGAAGGAACACCCGCGGTCGTCGACCTCGAGAAACGCGCGGTATCTCCGCGGCACCGTTATGAGTTCTTTGCCAAGCACTTTCGCGTATCAGTCTTTCGTTAATCGGTTACCATTGCCGCCATCAGTACGGCCTGTTGCTCTGCAATCCGCCAGAGCCGAATCCTCCCCGGCGGTGGCTGTTGTTGTACTGCGAACCGTTGCCCCAGCCCCCCTGGTGGTCGTATGAGTCATCATATTCCTCGTCCTCCTCATCATCCTCGTCGCCTCGTCGCCGGGCGTCGCGTTCGGAGTTCTTGGGCTTGTTACGCTTGATCTCGTAGGGTTTCTGGAGGTCGACCGGTGTCTCGAAGAGGTTCCACTCCATCTCTATGTCCCAGTTCTTGCGCAGGTTGAGCTTCTTGGGGAGATAGAACACGTCCTCGGGCTGGAGGGAGTCGGCGACATTTCCGGTTGTCCACTCCCCGTCGCCGTCGCTGTCTATGAAGGCGCGGGCGTAGTATGTGCCGGGGGTGACGTAGTGGAACACGGCGGAGTTCCCGCTGACCTTCACGGCGGCCTGCGGGCGGTCGGAACCGTCGAGCAGCTCGACCACGACACCAGCCGAGTCGGGCACCAGGCCGGCATCGCCGATAGTGAAGGATATCGTGCCGTAGTCCTCTGGCTGCTTCGTTGTGAAATTATGCTCGAAGTCCTTGTTATATACCCCGTAGATGTTTCGGATCGCCATGGAGTCGGCGGTGAAGCGGTACTTGGTGCCAGGCATCCATAGGGACGACAGCACCAGCCGTCGCACAGAAGCGGTGTCGGGTCCAAGCGACCATTCCTTGACGGGACGCCACACGGTGTCGGCAGTCCATTCGAGACGCAAGCCGAGTGTGTCGACCTCTCCCAGGGGCTCCGGAAACTCGAACACGGCGGGGAGATGGAGGTCCTGCGAGGAACTGCTGACGGTCTTTATGTCGAGCAGGGGCACAGGGGGCGGAAGCGTGTCGGCCTCCTCCTTCTTTTTCTCTTTCTCCTTCTTTCGCTTGACGCGGTTGAAGAGTTTCAGGGTATCGGTCTGCCACACGAGGTTGTCGAGGGTGTCGGTCTTGCGGTAACGGGCCTCCACAAGCAGCGAGTCCTGGGCCACCAAAGCCGTGTCGCGCAGCCAGTAGACCAGCGAGTCGCGTTCCGGCCGCGTCTCGATCACCGACAGCTCGTCGAGCAGCCTCCCCTCCCTTGGGCCGTTGAGAATCCTTACTACCGGCATGGAGTCGAGCGCCGCTCCGAATTTCAGCAGCACCACGCGCGGCTCCGGGCGGGAGTTGTCGCGGAGGTACTGCGCCTTGTAGTTCTCGTTGAACCACGTCAGCAGCAGGTCGTCGGGGAGGTAGCGGGTTCCCTGGCGCACGACCAGGGAGTCGGAACCGTCGGAGGCGCGCAGGGTGTCGGTGACCTCCACGGCCTCGGTATAGGGTGATACCTCGACGGGGTAGAAAGCGATGTTTTCCGAGCGGTCCCAGTGCCAGTCGCGGTTGCGGTCGTCGATGGCGTAGACGCGGTAACGGCCGGGCTTGAGGTTGCGGATGGTGAACTGGCCGCTCTGGTTGGTCTTGGCGACACGTTCCAGGGGGAGGGTCGTCAGCGCCGTGTCGGCCGGTTCGCAGTAGACCCCGACGACCATTCCCTGCGCCGGTTCGAGGGTGCGGGCCTCAAAAACCATACCTGATACGCGGAGAGTGTCGATCTGGTCGCCGGTGGAGAAGTCCAGGGCGAACCCGTCGAGGATGTTCCCCTCGTTGAGGTCGCGCACCGCGTCGGAGAAATCGATGGTGTAGGTGGTGTTGGGGAGCAAGGTGTCGCGCAGCTCCACGCTCACCTTCCTGCCGTTGGCGCGGATCTGCGGCGGCTGCTTCTGCGCCGGTGAGACTACAACCTTGTTGCCCGGGTCGTCGAGCTTGATGTTCTCGTCGAACACGATCTCCAGATGGTCGCTGTTGAAGTTCAGCGCGCCGGGGGCCGGATTGGAGCGCACATACACGGGGGGTTCCTTGTCGCGGGGGCCGCCGTTGGGACGGCCGATCGAGGCGCACGCGGCCGTGAGCAGTCCCAAGACCGCCCACAGGAGCATCATCATTCCCCCGCCACGTTTCCCTGCGCGCATATCACATATAGGTGTTAAAGGCTGCCCGGCCACAATCCGCCAGACAGCCTGTCTTGTTGTCGTTGTACCCCGGAGCAGAATCGAACTGCTATCAAATGTTTAGGAAACATCTATTCTATCCGTTGAACTACCAGGGCGGATGGCGCGAAGTTACGCATTATTTCCGATTATAGCAATTCCCCCGCGCCACAAATTTTCCTGCCGTAGGTGACAAAGGAGTATTCCAGGCCGGTGCGGTCGTCAGGAATGCGGGGGGCGCGGGAGGTCTCGACCCATACGGCTGGGTCGGGGCGGTCGAGGAAGGTGTCGGCATCGGGGGGCGTGGGGGCGTGGATTTCGGTCAGGCAGAGGCGGTCGGCCAGGGGGAACGCCTGGCGGTAGACCTCCCCTCCCCCGATGACGAACACCTCGCGGCCGTCGGAAGCGGCCAGCGAGAGCGCCGCCGGGAGGTCTGAGGCGGTCTCTATCCCGGGCGCGGAATAGCCGGGCCGGCGCGTCACGACTATGTTGCGCCGACCGGGGAGCGCCCCCTTGGGGAGCGATTCGAAAGTCTTGCGCCCCATCACCAGGGAACCGCCCATCGTGAGTTCCTTGAAATGGCGCAAGTCGGCACTGACATGATACAGGAGGTCGCCGCGGCGCCCGATGGCGTAGCGGTCAGGCGTGACGGCTGCTATTATGGTGATCATACTGAAACTGTTGCCTTTATATGCGGATGAGGGTCGTAGCCTTCGAGACGGAAATCCTCGTACTTGAAATCGAATATGTTCTTCACCTCCGGGTTGATGACCATCCGGGGGAGCGGGCGCGGCTCGCGGGAGAGCTGCTCGGCCACCTGCTCGAAGTGGTTGTTGTAGATATGGGCGTCGCCGAGGGTGTGGACGAACTCGCCGGGACGAAGGCCGCAAACCTGGGCCACCATCATCGTCAGCAGGGCGTAGGACGCGATGTTGAACGGCACGCCGAGGAAGGTATCGGCCGAGCGCTGGTAGAGTTGCAGCGACAGCCTGCCCTGGGCGACGTAGAACTGGAAGAACGCATGGCAGGGGGGCAGGTTCATGTTCTTGATGTCGGCCACGTTCCAGGCGCTGACTATGATGCGGCGCGAGTCGGGGTCGCGCTTTATCGTCTCGACCGCCTCGCTGACCTGGTCGATGAAGCCACCGTCGTAGTCGGGCCACGAGCGCCACTGGTAGCCGTAGATATGGCCGAGGTTCCCGTCCGGGTCGGCCCACTCGTTCCATATGCGCACCCCGCGGTCCTGGAGGTAGCGGGCGTTGGTGTCCCCTTTCAGGAACCAGAGCAGTTCGTAGATGATTGATTTCAGGTGCAGCTTCTTGGTGGTCAGCAAGGGGAAACCCTCCTCGAGGTCGAAGCGCGTCTGGTAGCCGAACACGCTGCGCGTGCCGGTGCCGGTGCGGTCGCCTTTCTGCACGCCGTTATCCATTATGTGCCGTAGCAGATCGAGATATTGTCGCATTTCGTGGTGGTTCTTGTGGTTCACATTATGCCGCCGACCCTTATGGCTTTCACGGGTTTAGCCGGGCAGCGGTACTGGCACGCCCCGCAGCCTATGCACAGCGAGGTGTCGATTTTCGGGACGAGGCCGCTCATAGCTCCCTGCGGGGCGACGCTCCCTGCCGGACGCTCTACCATGGTGATCGCGCCGCGGGGACAGGCGCGGGCACACATGCCGCACCCCACGCAGTCGGCCCACTCGGCCGCCGCGCGGCCTATGATGAATATATGTTTCTCGTCGGGGGTAAGCGGCTGGAGAGCCTCGGCCGGGCAGACCTCGGTGCAGACCACGCAGTCGTAGAGGCAGAAAGAGCGGTCGTAGTCCATGACGGGGTGGAGCATATGAAGCCACCCGAACTGCCCGGCGGAGGGCTTGATGACCTTCTGCGGGCAGTGGGCCACGCAGAGGCCGCACCCGGTGCAACGCTCGAGGAATTCCCGCATGCTGCGGCGCCCGGGAGGGGCTATGGGACGTAGCGCCGGACCGGCACTGCCGGAATCTCGTGTCTTCCCCGCCAGGGCGTCAAGCGCGGGAGCGGCGGCGAGAAGCATTCCGGTAGCCATGAACCGGCGGCGGTCGATTTTCACCGCCGCGGAGGATGCCGCCGGACTTTGCACCCGCTGCATGAGAGGGATGGAGAGTTTTTTGCGGTTGACGGTGTAGCGGATGGCCTTCTCCCTGCACGCGGCGACGCAGTTGAAGCACATGACGCAGCGCGAGCCGTCGACTATGTGGTCGGCCTGGTCGATGCACTCGCTCTTGCACACGCGGCCGCAGGCGCCGCAGTTGACGCACAGGTCGGTGTCGATGTCGAAGTGGAACCAGGAATAGCGGCTAAGCAGACTGAGCGACGACCCTACGGGGCAGAGCGTGTTGCAGTAAAGTCTCCCGCGCCAGGCGGCCACAGCCCCTATGCCGAAGAGCGTCAGCAACGCCACGACGAACGCCGCGGCCGACGCGACGACCACCGGGTCGCCCTGGAACACCCCGACAAGGGGGTTGGCGAGCTGCGACATCACGCGCCCGAAGGCGCTGTACGGGTCGAAAAGCGCCAGCAGCACCGTGATTCCGGCACACGCGGCTCCCGCGACGGCGCCGAGCCATATGTAGCGGAGCCGGTTCTTAGGGCGCGAGTAGCGGTAGCGGTTACGGAACGCCTGTTTCCTGGTGAGCCGGCGCAGGCGCGCGAAAACATCCTGCATGGCACCCATCGGGCAGAACCACGAGCAATAGAGGCGGCCGAACACGAGCGTCAGGGCCGCCCAGGCCACCAGCGCCGACGTGCAGCCGGCAAGCGCCAGCGGCACAATCTGCAACCGCGCCGCCCATCCCAGCGATAAGGCGGCCTCGGCAGAGAGCGCGGTGAACAATGCGCAGCAGACCGCCAGTATGGAGAGAGACACGGCGACGCGGGCCCGTTTCAACCACGCGCCCATTCCTGTATTCCTATGTTTCCTTCTCGCTGTCACTTTATTGCGCAACCATACCGCAAGGAACGGGGAAATCACTCCCTCCATTCACCTGCAAATATACGGATTTATCGCGAATCAGCGGGAGTGGCGGGCAAAATAACGTCCGGCGGAGGCGCGGTCAGTCGCAGAGTCAGTCGTAGTCGGCGGGATCGAGCCCCGCGGCGGCCAGTGCCTCGTGGCGCTCGACGCAGGTGCCGCAGGTGCCGCAGTGCGCGGCCCCGCCGCGATAGCAGCTGTATGTGTGGCGGTAGTCGATGCCCAGGGCGACGCCGCGGCGGCAGATCTCGGCCTTGGTGAGGTCGGTGTAGGGACATTCGAGGCGTATGCCCGCATAGGTGCCAAGGCGCATGGCCTCACCCATCGCGCCCACGAAGGCGCCCCGGCAGTCGGGATAGATAGCGTGGTCACCGCCATGGTTGGCGAGCATGACCGCCGACAGCCCGCGGCTCTCGGCAAGCCCGGCGGCCACGGCGAGCATGATGCCGTTGCGGAACGGCACGACAGTCGAGCGCATGTTCTCGTCGGCGTAATGCCCCGATGGGATGTCGTCGGCACCGCTCAGGAGCGAGCTTTCAAAATAGCGCCCCATGAAATCAAGGGGAATCTCCAGGTGCTCTATGCCGAGCCGGGCGCAGTTATAGCGCGCGCACCCGGCCTCGCGTCCGTTATGGTTCGAACCATAGTGGAACGTGACCGCCAGCGCAATACGGTCGCGGTACTCGTAGAGCATCGTCGTTGAATCCATGCCGCCGGAAAGCACCAGCAGCGCGTCTTTTTTATCCATATCCTCCATAGGGTTCAGATGTTTTCGAGAGCGCGGTCCATAGCCGCGGCCATCCGGGAGGCGAGCAGCCCCTGGTGGTCGGGGTCGGCGTGGTTGGCGAAGGGGTGTATGGCGATGCCGCCGCGGGGAGTGAACACCCCCAGCACCTCGATATATTTCGGATCCATGAGCCTCACGAGGTCCTTCATTATGATGTTCACGCAGTCCTCGTGGAAGTCGCCGTGGTTGCGGAACGAGAAGAGATAGAGCTTGAGGCTCTTGCTCTCGACCATACGTTCGCGGGGTATGTAGCTGATGATGATCCGGGCGAAGTCGGGCTGCCCTGTCTTGGGGCAGAGCGATGTGAACTCCGGGCAGTTGAACGTCACGAGGTACTCGTTCTCCGGGTGCTTGTTCGGAAAGGTCTCGAGCACTTCGGGAGCGTAGTCCGAGGGGTAGCGGGAGGCGGTGTCGCCCAGGAGGCTGACGCCGCGTAGTTCTTCTTCGGTGCGCATAGAGTTTACTTGTATTCTATCGTCTTAACTTTCAGGCGGTCGCCGGTCTCCTTCACTATGTTCTCGAAATAGCGGCCATCGTCGTAGCCTCCAAACTCGGGATAGGCCGGAATCCCCTCGGGGGTGCGCAGGAAGCTGCCGTCGGGGTTCTGCTTCTTGATGTTGCCGTCCATGAATTTCACGAACAGGTATTCCGCCAGGCCGCGGTAGGCGTCGGTGGCCTTCTTTGCCCATATGTCGGCGAGGTCCTGGGTGAGGGAGGCGGCAGTCTCCTCGTCGAAGGCGGGAATCTGCTCGATGGCCACGGCCACGTCAACCGCGATCGAGTCCTCGAGCGACTTCTGCACCTTGCGTATATCGGGAATCATCTGCGAGTAGCGGTTGTAGGCCTGGTTGGCCACGAGGTTGTTCATCCAGAAATTCGACCCGCGGTCGAACGTGTTGGTGTCGCCCGGGCCGAGCTCGCGGGGCGCGCGGGCCACGGAACAGAACACCGGGAGGTAGACGCAGGTGTTGGCGTCGTCGGTGCCGAACCAGAGGAGGCCGCGGAGGTATTCGGGAAGGTCGCCGCGCATCTGGGCCAC
>ERZ777306.3908-NODE-3908-length-14615-cov-4.078297_pt1 | contig 14615 bp, 16 predicted proteins | sample MGYA00374966_ERZ777306 | MGnify/ENA primary metagenome ERZ777306 (study PRJEB29329, sample SAMN06343882) | mouse gut metagenome | isolation source: Mouse cecum | place: Austria: Vienna | collected 2014-11-15 ...
GCTTACGGAAGACCAGGTGGCGCAAGCCCATGAATCGGTCAAGACTCTGGCCAATCCCCGGCCTTTGCCAGTTGTCACTGATGAGCAAAAGGAAACTGCCGCTGGCCAGATTTATGCGGCATCCAGAAAAGTTCATGAGGGCAGGATGGAAACGGTGATGGACGCCCTGAACAGCCATGTGGCTTTCCATTCGCCCACATTACCCGATGATGTAACCTCTTGGGCAAAAAATCAGTGGAGCGAGGCTGGAGGGAGCGGGACGCCTCCCGGACTTGTGAATGACAAGCTATCTGAAGCCGGCTTGCATAAATTGCTTTCACAAATGCGCATTGGCAATCCCAACTGGTTCACTCAAATCAGCGAAGCCACAGATACAGGACTTTTGCGTGAAATCGTCATGCTTCAGGCATTTCAGTATGAGGTCGCCAGAAAGAATAATGAACTGCTGGATCGTCTGACTGTCATTGCCTCGCTGGACTATCTCACGCGCATGGAAGGCACTACAGGCAAGGAAATGGAAGACCTTTATACGCGCATGGTCGGAGCGCAACAGTAACAGTGGGATGGTTTCTATATGAAAGTTCTAATTTTAGAAAAGATCGGAATGTGTGCCGGTTCTGGCGAAAAAACATTGAGTTCCGGAAATTTCATAAACCAGCAACCAGTCTGGCGCAATATGCACTTCCCGTTTTGGCTCCCAATCTCCCCTGAGCGGGTGGTCTTTATACACTGGAGCCAATGGTCTTTCGTTGAGGACAAGGATGTCAATCATGGCTTTCAATTTTGCCATATCATAGCCGCGTTTTTTGAGCCGCTTAACATCTTTTTCAAAAGATGTGGTGAATACAGGTTGCAGCATTGTTTATATGCCCAACTGTTTAAACATATCGGCGGTGTCTTTGGCATAATGAAGATTTTGCCGCTTATCAATATCTTCAAACGCCTGCAAGGTTTCCGAATTGGGAATCTCATCTCCGTATTCTTCTTCAAGGGCTGCCTTCGCATCAAAAGGCAAGCGCTTGTCTCTGGCCGTTTTCACAACCATCAGACGGATTGCCTCGGAAAGAGTGAAGCCGGTTTCCTCCAGAGCTTGTGTGGCCGCATCCATGATTTTTGGGTCAATTTCTGTTCCGACATAGGTGGTGGCTGGCATAAATCGCCTCCTTATTTATCCAAATTTATCCAACATTTCCCAAAAGTCAAACAGCAGCATACATGGGGCAACTGTCATGGCTTCTGATATTCCCGCCACTTCCGAAGTTATCTTGCAAACCGATTCCAGCAAGCAGTTTCTGGACACCTTTATTGGCCAAGGCTGGGACAAATGGGGAGATGGGCTTGGCGGAACAAACGCCGCCGAACTCATGCTTCAGCTTTTCAGCGCATTTAATCTTGTCGCCCTTGCCTGTATTTCGGCCCTGTTCATCTGGGTCATGGCGGTGGCTGTGGCTGGAACGGCGCATGAGGGACAACCTTTCGGGAAAAGATATTCTTCTCTCTGGATGCCATTGCGTTTTGTGGGAGCTATGGGCGCTCTCGCTCCCATATTTAAAGGATTGTCGCTGTTTCAGGTGGCGATTCTGGCCTGTATCGGTTTTTCCATCAACCTGGGCAATTATGTATGGGAGCTTGGAGCGGACTATTTCGTTGAGCATGGCGGCCAGATTACGGTTCAGGCTCCAGACCAGAATGTCACCCAATATTCGGCAATAGCCAATGGCTCACTGGAATCATTGACACTCCAATACTACCTGAATGAAAGGCGCGGGCTTTCAGTTTCACCGGGGGGGGAATGGGATTATTCGTCCAACTGGTTTCAGTCTGGCGGCGATTACACATTTGAATTCAACGGCAATCTTGGCAGTATTGTCATTGGCTGTGTGGACGAGGGAAACGCCCTTTGCCGAGGCAAGGTGAACGCAGTCGGAAATGCGGTTTCAAACCTGTCTGAACTTGCAAGCCAGCTTGCCAATCCCGATATTCCGGCTTCGGAAATTGATGCCCAGGCACTGGCCAATGCCGCGAACAGCATAAACCAGACAATCCTCAATGACTTGCAGAGTTATGCCCAGGATGGACAGCTTGGCAGCAAGCTGAAGGACTTTGAGGAAAACGCCAAACAGTATGGCTGGTTTGTGGCTGGTTCATCCTACTGGTCTATCGCATGGATAAATCAGGAAGTCCGCGAGGCCATGTATTCCGGCATAAGCTATAATCCGCCTGAATACACAAAATCCGAACTGTACGGCATGACGCATGGGCTGCATGATTTTGAAGCGGTTCAGGAGCGCGTAGCCAACTATATCAAGACGGCATATGGCTCACGCCGGGGCATTTCCGATGAAACGGCAAGTCCGGCTGCCACAGATGAAACCCGCGCTCTTGGCGATATTGGCAACTGGCTCAGGGCCACTCTCAATAAGCTGATTGCCGGAAACATTCTGCCCACAGCCATTGAATCCATGTCCTCGCAAGACCCGATTATGGCCGTGTCCAATATCGGTGATTACCTGATTGGCTCGGCCTGGGGGCTTGCCTCCGCACTTGGCGTTGTGGATGTGGCTCATTCGATGGGCAAAGCCATTCCATTTATCGGCAAGGCCGTGCCCAATCTGGATAAATATATCTCTTTTATCCTTTTTTCCGTATTTCTGCCGCTTTTATTGTATGGGCTGGCTTTGGCCTATTATCTGCCAGCAATTCCCTTTATCCGCTGGTTCTCAGCCCTTGTAGGCTGGATCATCATGGTGGTGGAAGCGCTTGTTGCCGCTCCCCTCTGGCTCTGCGCCCATGCCCTGCCGGATGGCGAGGGAGCGGCTGGCCAGCATGGTAAACGGGGCTATTTCCTTCTTCTCGGAATTGTCTTGCGTCCGCCATTGATGGTTACAGGCTTTTTTGCCGCTGTCATTCTAATGAATGTGCTTGGCCGGATGCTTGGGGCAAGTTTTGAGATGTTTGTTGGCGGCACAGCACAGACAAAGATACTTGGTTTGACTGGCACATTCTCCATGCTCGTCATTCTCGGCATTGTGGTCATCATGGCCGCAAACAAATTCTTCTCCCTTATCCACTATCTGCCGGAACATGTAACCAACTGGATAGGCCAGCACTTCCAGGGCATGGGTGAAAAGGAAGACCAGGCTGGCGTCAAGAATGTTTTTGTCGGCTCAACCAATGCGGTCAGCTCCGGGGCATCAGGCGCAAACGACTTGCGCGGCAAGGTTCTAAAGCGTGGCAATAACGATATAACCACAAATCTGACGGAAGACAGTTTCAGGAGCTGATTATGAAAAAGCCGCAATCAATCATGTCCATATTCAATACAGCAAAGTCTGCCAAAGGCCATATCAGGGATTTGAAAGAGAGTTTTCATTCCCGTCTGGCCGCGTTTTCCTCTGGCCGAAACAGGGAAAGCCAGCAGGAGCTTGAGGCCGATTTTCTCAATGTTCTGGAAAAATGGGGCATCCATTCCAGTGAAAATATTGGCGAGGTTATTTTCTGCCTGCGTCTGAGATTATGGATTTTTACAATTCTGCCCATCGGCTATGGGCTGATTCTCATAGCAACCCGCTCCCTGAACAGCCTGATAATTTTTCTGATGCTCGCCATTCCCTGTCTGTTCGCCATTTTGACCACAGCATGGCGGATTTGGGTTCTTAAAAACCTTCGCTTCGTGCCATTTACCCGCTGGATTTTGAGCGGATTCGGATTGCGCGGATAAGGGGGCGGGGTGTGTCTGTTTTTTGTCTTTCAATTTCAAGGAGATATTTGATGCACAGGATATTGCCGCTTGTTCTGGCCTGTTTTGTCTTTGCCGGATGTGCCCATAAAACAAAAAATACTCCGCCTGAGTCGGTTGATTTTGTGGCTCTGACATTGGGACAGGCCGCCGAGGAAGCGCACAGTGATTTGGCCATGCTTGCCCATTTGCGCGGACAGGGTTTGCAGCCGCTTTTTCCTCCCCCAGACGCAAGATTGGCTGAAAGAATGTCCATTTCATGGACTGGCCCGGCTGAGGGCGCGCTAAAGCAGATTTGCCTGAATGTCGGCTACAGATATGTGGAGATGGGAACGCCATCGGCACAGGAAATATCAGTTGTTGTGCATGGCCTTGATAAGACTGCCCAGGAATTGCTGGAAGATATCGCATGGCAAATCCAGCCACAGGCTGTTTTGCGGCTTGATCCGCTTAATCGCTCCCTCACTCTGGCCAGAACTCAGGGGGCAAACTCATGAACATCGTTCCAGATAAAGAGATGGCTAAACCATATAATATTAAGCCATATCCAAAACTTGTGGAACAGCCAAAAAACATTTCCACAAATACTTATCAGGAAGGCTATAAGGCGGGATTCAAGGATGGATTTGCGTCCGCTGATTTGTCCATTCCGGGCATGGTGCTTTGCGGCATAGGCATTTTGGCCCTGATTATTTCCTGTGTGATGGTAATGCGCCATTCTTCAAGGGTAGTCGCCATTCTCTGCAAGCGTTTCCAGCTGGAAGTTCCCAAAAAAACAGCGCAAAAGCTGACAGCCCTGTTTTTACCTCTTTTCTTTTGTTCCGCATTGGGAGCTTGCGCCCAAAAAAATGGCGATATGCCTTCATCACCATTGCCTGAAACAGCAATCACGGTTGAATCAGATGGTGTCCTCATAAATAAAAATGGCTCTGAAACCATTGGCTATGAGCAAACTGAAACTTCTCAATCCATAGTCGTGGAAAAGACTATGGATAATGGTAGTGAGCCGCGAAAAAATGAGCCAGCCGAACTCAAAAATCTGCTTGAAGAAAAAAATGAGAATAAAAAACAGGAAACTGCGGTGAGCCAGATGCGCCCATCGGCCATCAGGGAAGCCGCTCAGCTTGCAACTTTCCAAAAGGCGATGGCATGGCGTTATGGCCAGCTTGCCAGCCAGACAGAAGAATATGCGAATATTCTGGATGCCGCTTTCAATTTCTCGCCCTTGTTGCTTACCCAGGGGCAAGCCCTGATTATGCCGCCAATGCTGGCTAAATCTGGCGCTTCAATGCGGATTGAAGACGGTGATACCGCCACTTCCGCAAAAGCCACTTATGAGCTTCTTGAACCCGCCAGATATATTTCTGCCGCTCCAACATGGCGTGAATTTCTAATGGTGGACAATTTCCCACAGGCAGAGGAGCCAAACCCAGCCCTTTTACCCAAAACGTCAGAGGAAAGAAAAATATGGCGCGAGGCTGTGCGAGAGGCGTGGCGGGAAGGTATTGAACAGGCAGACCAGCTTTATGCGGATAATGTCGCCCGCATGGGCAGGGAATATCGCGGCATAATGCTTTATCACCTGCTTACCGCCCAGCACCTTTTGAGCAAGGTAAACACAGCTTCCGCAGATTTGGGACGCCATGCCACAGGAAACAAGCTCAATATCGGCCAGCAGGTCTATCGCATAACAAAGCCTTCATCATTTATTTTGAAGCCGGGCAAGACACAGGCCGGCAAAAAGGCAAAAAGGAACAGGAAATGAGTCTTGCCTATCCCCATGAGCCAAAGCTCCGCTGGGAGCATACTGATATAAACGAACTTTTGCTTTGGGGCACAAACCTCGGCATGTCCGATTTGTGTTTGCGCTCCGGCATGGCCGCATGGATGCGAGTCAACGGCGTATGGCAAAGCGTAACCCAAAGGGCGATTACTGGTGATGAGCTGTTTTCAGCCCTGGAGCGTCTTACCAAAAATAATTCCGTTTCAGCCCATCTCAAGGCAAGCCAGTCCGACTATGACTTCGCCCACCAGATTGAGGAAAGCCGGGGCATACATCGGCGCTATCGCGGCAATGCCACTCCCGTGGCGGACGGCTATACAACCGGCGTTAAGATTGTATTTCGCGCCATTCCGGGAATGCCGCCAGCACTGGATGACCTGGAAGTTGAGCCGGAAATTCTGGCCAATTCCATGCCTTCCAATGGCCTTGTTCTTGTGACTGGCGTCATGGGAAGCGGCAAAAGCACGCTTCTTGCCGCAATTTTGCGTGAAATCATTGAAAAAGGCGGTCGCCATGTCGCGTCTTATGAGGCTCCAATAGAATTTGATTTTGACGCTGTGCCCCATATTGGCGGCCCTGTTTCCCAAAGCGCGATTCCCGAACATTTGAAGTCATTTTTAACTGCCACACGAAATTCAACAAGGACTGCGCCGGATGTGGTGCTGATTGGCGAGAGCCGCGACCCCGATACGCTTCGGGGCATGATTGAAAGCGCGGAAATAGGCGTTGCCGCCTATTCCACAGTACATACACGCTCCGTTCCCGAAACAATTTCCAGAATCATAAATGTTTTTCCCATTGGGGAAAGATTGCAAGTCACTGCCACATTGCTGGCAAGTCTGCGCCTGATAATTTCCCAAAGGCTTTTGCCATTGCCTGATGGCTCAGGGCGCACCGCCTTGCGGGAATACCTGGCTTTTACGCCCGAGATCCGTGAGCGGCTTCTGGATGCGCCGCCAGAAAAGCTGATTCAGCATACCGAGGAACTTCTGGCTTTGCATGGCCAGCAAATTCAGGAAGCGGCCCTGCTTGCGTATCAGGCGGGGAAAATCAGGAAAGAGGACTATGCGGCGATATTGGCCGAGAGAAAAAACAAGGAAGATGACTATGGAAAAAAATGAAAAATACGCTGTGTACTCCATTAGCCAGTATGCGAGGCATGGGGTGAGGAAAAATTTATGGCTCCGTCTTGGCTCCGGTACAGCTCACCCGGATGGCTCTTTCAGCCTCTGTCTTGGCGTGTTGCCGCTTCCCGATCCCAAAACGGGTTTCATACAACTCTATATGCGTAAAACGATTGCCCAGAATAAAGGGCAAAATGGCGTCAATAAAAATGTGGAAGCCAATCTCAATGTTGAGCTTGATCCCGTCTTTGGCATACCGCTGGAGGCAAGATAATGGCTGGCTCCAATGTGGTTTCCCTTTCCGGCGGCAAGGATTCAACGGCAATGCTGCTCATGCTTTTGGAACGTGGTGAGGATGTGGCTGACATAGTGTTTTATGACACTGGTTGGGAATTTCCCCAAATGTATGAGCATCTTGTGAGGCTTGAGGAATTTACTGGCCGCAAAATCACGCGGCTGAATGCCAGAATACCAAATGGGACTGCCTCCGATAAAAAAGGTCTTGATTGGCTGTTTGCTGATGCGCCAGTCATAAAACGGGGAACCTCCATAGTCCATAGGGTTGGCTATGGCTGGCCTTTTCCCTCTGGCCGTTGGTGCGCTGGCAGAAAACAGGCTGCTTTGAGAGCGCATTTTCAGGCAATGACCTATCGCCAGGATATTCAACTTCCAGTATGGCAATGTATTGGATTTGCCGCTGATGAGGTCAAACGGCGGAATAATCTGAAAGTAGGCAGCAGATGGTATAATCACCGCTTTCCGCTTATTGAGTGGGAAATTACCGAAAAAGACGCTCTGGCGTATTGCAGGAAGCTGGGTTTTGACTGGAATGGCCTTTATGAGCAGTTCCACAGATTAAGCTGTTTTTGCTGCCCATTGCAAAGTCTTGATGAACTTCGGGCCTTGCGGCGCAATTTCCCTTCCCTTTGGAAAAGAATGCTGCTCATGGAATCCTGGCTTCCTGAAGGAATTCAAAGGCGTTTCAATACTTCTACGGTATCCGGCCTTGATGCACGTTTCGCGGCAGAGGAGGCAATCTGATGGCTGGCGAAGTTTTATGGCGCGACACTGGCCTTACTCCCAAGATTTTTATTCTGGATGCAAGGGCGATTTTTCCCGTAGCCATCTGGCTTTTTCACTGGACATGGTGGACAGGGGCAATCGCAATTTCGGGAGTTGCTGGCCTTTACCTTGTCCAGCGCACAGGCATGTCGCCAATGGCCTGTTTGCGCTCTATCCGTGTCCATCTGCTTGGCACAAGGCGCGAAACGCGCCAGACCGAAATCCAGTGGCGCAGGCGTTGCCGCTGGTGAAAGGAAAAAACAATGAATGAAGTTAACCGCTATGGCCTTTATGACCAGCCCCAAAGAATCGGGGAAAAGGAACTGGCCACAATGACCAGACAGGAATTTGAGCAAAAGCTGGATGAAGGCGCTTTTCTCATGGGCCGTGAGGAAGCCATCAGGCTTGGCTACATTCATCCAGATTATGAGCCTGATACCGTCATGGTGGGCTTTGTGGAGGGGGTATGAGCGAAAATACGGCAAAGAAAAATCGCTTTGAGGTAAGCCGCGATGTTCAGGAAGAATTTGTAAACGGCATTGCCCAAAACATGCTCACCCTGGCTGAAAAAGCTGGACGATGGGAACAGGGCTGGACTGGCGAAAGCGCTGTCGGGATGCCGTTCTGTCCGGCCACAGGCAAGGAATACAGCGGCGCGAACATGGTTCGTCTGATGCTCACAGCCATGTTGAGCGGCTACAAGGATGACCGCTGGATGACCTTCAACCAGCTTCAGGACATCCAAAAAAAGAATCCAGATTTGCAGATGCACGTCCGCAAGGGCGAGCATGGCACAAAAATCCTTCGGCCAGAGGAAGTTTTTTTCACGATAGATGAAGATGGCAAATGGAATTTCCTCAAACCTTCTGATGTGAAAAAACTGCGCGAAGCGGAAGCCAATGGGGAGGAAATCCCGGAAGTTCACCGCAAAACCCTGTTCTATCCATTTACCGTGTTTAATGCGGCGCAGATTGAAGGCTTTCCGGCAAAGGAAAAGCTGGAAAGCCCCATGACCGAGATTGAGCGCAATGATTTTGTGGAGCGGTTTGTTGCGTCATCCGGCGTGGTTGTCCAGCACTATGACGGCGATCCATGCTTCAACCATACCGAGAATATGGTCAAACTGCCGCACCCTGAGAAATTCATAAGCACAGAGGAATACTACGCCGCCAAACTGCACGAATTTTTTCATGCCACTGGCCATGAGAGACGTGAGGACAGGCAGAAGAAAAAGACGCAGACGCTTAAAGGCTATGCCTTTGAGGAAATGCGGGCGGAAATGTTTTCAATGCTCGCTGGCTCTTTGCTCCATCTGCCCATGCCTGAAAGTAATTCAGCCGCCTACATTGATGCCTGGAATCAAAAATTCTCCGGCGGGGATGCCTCGGCAATTTTCAAGGCCGCTTCCGAATCCGCAAAAATGCTCACTGCGGTTATCCAGTATGGCCGTGGCGAGGAGCCGGCGGCCAAATGGTTTCCCAAAAGGGACGAATGGCCCGCGCTTATTGAGGCGCAGCAAAAGCTGGATGCCCAAAATGGCGTTTATGTGAAGCAGCTTGAAGCCTCCGACAGACAGGTCTTTGAGCCTTCCCCAAAACTCAAAGAGCCAAAAACACCTGACATTGCCGTGGATTTCAGGGGAATGCCTGAAGAAAACCCGGCCATTCTTGCCCGCAAAATCCTCCAGACGCCAAACTTTCTGGACAAGGCGCTTGAACTTGACCCCAAACAGGTCATGGAGCTGTCCAGTTTATGCGGCTTGCTCAGCACAGCCTTGAGCATGGAACTGGAAGCCAAAAATAGCACCGCTCCCAAAGCGGTTGAAAGCTCTATTCCCCTTATCGAACAAAAAATCGCGGCAAAAACGCGCATGAGAGTTTAATATGAGATTGTTTATCGCTGAAAAACCAAGTCTTGGCCGCGCCATAGCAAATGGCCTCGGCAATCAGAAAAAAGGTGAAGGCTGCATTTACTGCGGCGATGACATTGTAACCTGGTGCTTCGGGCACATGCTGGCTCAGGCGTGGCCACAGGATTATGATGAAGCCTTTGCGAAATGGAAGCGCGATCACCTTCCAATAATTCCCTCCCAATGGCAAAACAAGGTCAAAAAGGAAGCAGCCGGACAGCTCAAGCTGATCGGCAAGCTCATCAGGAAAGCTGACTGCGTTGTAAACGCTGGCGATCCAGACCGCGAGGGCCAGCTTCTTGTTGATGAAGTGCTGGAACATTTTGAATATCGCGGCAAAACGGAACGCATCTGGCTGGCATCCCTTGATGATGTTTCAGTCAAAAAGGCCATAGCCGCCATCTCCGACAATTCAAAATATCTCCCCCTTCGGGATTCCGCCATAGCCAGGGCAAGAGCGGACTGGCTTGTGGGCATCAATGCCACAAGAGCCATGACCATCAATGGGCGCGAACATGGCCGTCCCGAGGTGCTTTCTCTTGGCCGCGTCCAGACGCCGACACTTGCCCTGATTGTAGCCCGCGACAGGGAAATAGAGAATTTCAGGCCGGTTGACTACTTCATTCTCAAGGGACTTTTCCAGTCGGCTTACGGAGATTTTTCCGCAACCCTGATTTATGGGGAAAACCAGACCGGCCTTGACGATGCTGGCCGGCTTGTGGATGAAGCTGTCGCAAAAGAATTGGCAGACAAATTCAAGGGCAAAAGCGGCCAGGTTTGCGATTTTATCAATGAGGAAAAATCAAAAGCGGCTCCATTGCCCCATTGCCTTTCCTCCCTGCAAAAAGCGGCATCGGCCAAATTTGGCATGTCCGCCCAGGAAGTTCTGGATACAGCCCAGAAGCTGTATGAGAAAAAGCTGACCACATATCCAAGAACGGATTGTCGCTATCTGCCGGAAGAACAATTTGCTTCGGCTGCCGATATTTTGAAGGCATTATCGGGAATTTCCGGTCTTGAAAGAATTGCCGATGGCGCGAATGCCAACCAGAAAAGCTCCGCCTGGAATACCAAAAAGATTACGGCGCATCATGCAATCATTCCCACTGGCGAAAAGCCGGATAATCTCCCGAAGAAAGAAAATGACATATTCCTGATGATTGCGACAGCCTACTGTCTGCAATTTCATCCTCCCATGCTTTATGAATCCCAAAAAGTGATTGTCAGCATTGAGCATGAGCGTTTTGAAGGGACTGGCCGGAATATCCTTTCCTCTGGCTGGACGGCAGTCGTAAAAGATGATGATGACAAGCCTGAAGCCCCGCTCCCTCTTTTGAAAAAGGGGCATACCGTAAACTGCCCGGATACGCAGCTCCAAAAAAAGAAAACAACACCGCCCTCCCGTTTCACCGAAGGCACAATCATTGAGGCTATGGCCAATGTCCATCGGTTTGTGGCTGATTCCGGCGCAAAAGCCGCTCTTAAGGAAGCAAAGGGCATTGGCACTGAAGCGACCAGGGCAAAAGTTCTGGAAACCCTGAAAGAGCGCAAATATATAGCCACAGAGAAAAAAGCTCTTGTTTCAACCCCTCTTGGCCGTGATGTCATTGAACTCTGTCCGCCGGAACTGAAAGACCCCATAACAACAGCCGAATGGGAGGCAAGGCTTGAAGCCATAGCCAATGGCGGGGAAAGTCTGGACTCCTTCCTTGAAGAGCAGAAGCGGATTTTGCCGGATTTGCTCAAGGCCATTCTTGGCGATGGAACGCCCGAATTTCCCTGCCCCAAATGCGGCTCCGCCCTTTGCCGAAGGCAAAGCAAAAAAGACCGCTCATGGTTTTGGGGCTGCTCCAACTATCCAGACTGCAAAACCACATTGCCGGATAAAAACGGCAAACCCGGCTAGCCCCGCGCCCACGCCTCCCTTACGGAATACAAATGCCCGGATTGCCAGAAGCCCCTGCGCAAGCTCAAGGGGACAAAAGGCGAGTTTTTTGGCTGCTCAGGCTACCCGGACTGCAAACGCACATTTCCAATGGGCCCAGATGGCAAGCCCGATTTCAACCACAAATCAGTTTCGGGGAAAAAATAATGAAAACTTTATCCATATTATTGCTCATGCTGGCGGTTTCATGCCCCTGTTTCGCTTCTTCCTGCCCGGATATTCAGGAAAGCGCCAATGGCGCAATGCAGTCCAGAAATAACCGTGTTTCCGAAACTCATAATACCGCCATGCCAGACCCGGAAGAAGAACGGGAAGCTCTTTCAAACTGTCTGCAAACAATCCAGGCGCTTGGCGATCCTTTTACCCTTGGCGTCCAGCTGCCGGGCATTGACCAGGTTGTTTCCGGCATGTGCGGAGCGGTTGATTCCTTTATCCAGCAAAAAATCAATGAGCTGCAAAATCAGGCATTGAAAGAACTGAATGGAATTGGCGGCAACAATATTTTCAAGGTTTATGGAACTGGAGGCGAGTTCATTCTTCAGCTTACGGGGAAACTGAAATGAAAATACTTGCCGCCCTGTTCATTGTATGTCTGCTGGCCTGTCCCGCGCAAGCCGGAAAACGCGCCCGTGTATCCCTGCCAGCCGCAAGACCTTTGACCTTTGATGCCATTGTGGATGCCTCCCGCGCCCATGATGTGCCATTGGCTTCATTGTTGGGCATTCTGGCTACGGAAAACGGCAGATTGGGCGAAGCCCTGGGCAATAAAAATGGCACATGGGATTTGGGGCCGTTTCAGGTGAACACATGCCATCTCAATGACCTTTCCGAAATTGGCTACACGCCTGAAGCCATCATGACCGATGGCCGTGTAAACGCCTTTGCCGCCGCATGGCTGCTACAGCAGGAGATAAAGCGCTCAGGCAGTCTATGGCATGGCGTTGGCCATTACCACTCAAGAACGCCATTCAGGAAATACGGCTATATCCGCAAAGTTAGAAAGAACATGGAGCAAATCAGGCGCGATGGCCTTAAATCCCTGCCAATTCATTGGGAGAAAAAGCTGTGAACAATTATGACGGGCGGGATGGGCAGATGTTCGTGATGGTGGCCCTTGTTCTGATTGTCGTGTTTGTCGTGCCAGCAGTTTATGCCATGTATGCCGGTAAAATTAATAGTCCTTTGCTGGCATTTGCCAGACTGGAGCTATGGCCGGAGACACTTTGGTCGGGAGAGGCAACCATTGCAAGGGACAGGCTGGCGCAAATTGACCCTGCCGAACTGGACTGGAGCCAGATTGAAAGGATTCTGGACTATGCCGGACGCTGGCTGCGCTGGCCGTGCCTTGGCATCCTCCTGTTCGCTTTCATTATGGTGTGCAAACGCGGCATCGTGGCGAATATGACGCAAAAATACAGCATGGAAAAACTGCTTGAGCATAACGCTAAAAATTTTCCATGCCTCAAACCCATTGTGGGCAAAGGGAAATATCTGCTTTCGCCTGAATCCTATGACAAAGGCTTATGGAAAATCGCCAGGACTCCTGTCCAGTTCGCCTTGCAGAACGGCATCCTGAGAGCGCCAAACGGCCAGAGTTTCTGTCTGGATGACGCTCTCGTTAATGGATTGCCTTCCGTTGAAAAGCCGGCTTTCGGCAAATGCGGCTTCAATGAAGATGAAGCCCGTTCCGCACTCAAACGTCAGCTTGGCGCGGTCTATTCCGGTTTTGACATGCTTTCTCCTGCCAGAAAAACCATTGGCTGCGCTTTCATGCTCTATGGAACAGGCAGGAAAAAGGACTGCATCACGCTGCTGGATGAAGTTTCAAATTCCTACTCTGAAAAAGATGGCAAGCCTGACTGTCCTGTTTTTGGGAAAGAGGATTTTTTGAAAAAACTTGCTGAAATGAAAGATGATTTTGAGGAATTTTGTAGGCGTTCCCACATACAGAAGCATCTGGCTTTTCAGCTTCCCCTGTTCATGGCTCTTTTAACAGAAGCCCGTAAAAAAGGCGTCCTTGCCTGTTCCCAATTTCTCTGGCTCCGGCCAGTTGACAGGCCGCTCTGGTACACTTTGAGCCAGTGCGGCGGCAGAACGGCATGGGCTGAAAGCCTTGCGGCATGGTCGCATTATCAGGCCGAGGAACTGGAAGGCAACATGCTTCTGGAACCCAATATTGAAGCTGGCGTGGCAAGCCTCAGCAAATCCCTTGAAGCCCAGGGCTGGTTTCTGGATGTCTATGTTCCCACAGCCGGCGCGAATGTGGACAAGGATGGCACTGTAAGCGCGCCAGCCGAGGATAATGACGAGGAATAAATCATGATGGACAGAAAAATACGCGGTCTTGAAGATAACGAAACCCATGAGCGAAAACGGCTTTTCCGTGATGTTCGCTCTCCCATCCAGCAGACTTTGGACGGGCTGAAACTTCCGGCAATCCAGACTGGCGGTGTTATGGGGGCGGGGGTGTGTCTGTTTTTTCTTCCGGCCTTTGTGCTGCCCATATTTCTGATTGGGGTGGGATTCGTTGGCTTGCGCTGGTATTTTGCGGAACATGACCGTCTGCCATTCAGGATGCCGCTTGGCAAGGGCAAAAGGGATTTGGGCGATCCACTTCCCGGTCGGAAGGGTTATGCGAAGCCGGAAGGCATTTTCTTTCTTGGCAACCGCCTTCAGGACAAACGGGAGCTTTGGCTTAAAGCAAAGGATATTCTAACCCATGCCCTGCTATTCGGCACGACAGGCTCAGGCAAAACAGAAACCCTTGTTTCCCTGTCATACAATGCCCTGGCTACCGCAAGCGGCCTTTTCTACATTGACCCCAAAGCCTCCCCCAAACTGGCTGTCCAGATTTGGCAGATGGCAAGATTTTTGGGCAGGGATGATGATTTTCGTGTTCTCAATTACGGCACTTCCGGCAAGGTAAAGGGCAAAAACCCAAAAAGGCTGTCCAATACCAACAACCCATTTACCTTTGGCTCCGCTGAAGCTCTCACGCAGTTGCTTGTGTCCCTCATGCCAGCATCCGATGGAGCCAATTCCATTTTTGCGGA
>ERZ777306.3909-NODE-3909-length-14614-cov-4.452984_pt1 | contig 14614 bp, 15 predicted proteins | sample MGYA00374966_ERZ777306 | MGnify/ENA primary metagenome ERZ777306 (study PRJEB29329, sample SAMN06343882) | mouse gut metagenome | isolation source: Mouse cecum | place: Austria: Vienna | collected 2014-11-15 ...
TGAAGCCCGCCACGGCGCCTGCGGAGGTCGCGCCGCTGCTGCCCCTGTGCGACGTGTGCCTGGTGATGAGCGTGGAGCCGGGCTTTGGAGGCCAGTCCTTTATGCCCCAGGTGGTGGATAAGCTGCCGGCGCTCCGGCAGCTGGGCTTTGCGGGCGAGATTGAAATGGACGGCGGCATCAACATGGACAATATCGGTACGCTGGCTCAGGCGGGGCTGGACGTAGCGGTGATGGGTACGGCGCTGTACCGCCACGCTGCCCCGGCAGAGGCCATCGCGGCCATTCATCGGCTATAAATCGGTATGGATACGCCTCCCGGCGGGCACACTGATTCGGGAGGTGTTTTGATGCGGGAAAAAGATGAAAAGCCCAGGCGTCCGCTGTTTGCGCCTGTTCAAAGGCGCAGACCCATGGAACGCCGAAGAAACGAGCAGTAGTGGCTGATAAAACAATCGCCACCATATATAGACGAATTATTTCCTGAATAGGGTTTCATCCTGCTGTTTTGGGTGTATAATGAAAGCATACCGCCGCCCGTGGTGGGCTGCGGAAGATGAACAAAAGGAGCGATATCATGGCTTGCAATGTGAATGTGACCGGCGGCGTCCTGGAACAGACGGAAATTGACGCCTATATTGACCGCGCGAAAAAGAAGTTTGGCCGGGAACCCTTTGGCATGGACATCAAGGTGGACGGCGATTATGTGGAGCTTTCCTATGACTTCGGCAGCCAGCCCTTCCAGCGGATCCGCCGGATCACCGGCTACTTGGTGGGCACGCTGGATCGCTTCAACAACGCCAAGCGTGCCGAGGAGCATGACCGGGTGAAGCATGGCCTTCCGACCTGCTGCAATGAATAAGCACACGCGTCCCTTGTCGATGGACAAGGGGCATTTTTTTGATGTTCGCTTGACGGCGGAAGCCGTTGATGCTATGCTTGATTCATGTACGGATGAATGGGGGAATGGGCCTTGGCGTTCGATTTTAAGAAGGAATATAAAGAATTTTATCTGCCCAAGCAGAAGCCGGAGATCGTGACGGTGCCCCGGATGAACTATGTGGCCGTCCGGGGAACGGGCGATCCGAATGAACCGGACGGCGCTTATCAGCAGGCGCTGGCGGTGCTGTATGCCGTGGCTTACACCATCAAAATGAGCAGGCTGACCGACCGGCGCATGGCCGGGTATTTTGATTATGTCGTGCCGCCCTTGGAGGGCTTCTGGGAGCAGGCGGGCAAACCGGGCTATGACCCGGCGTACAAGGAGGATTTCCGCTGGATTTCCGTCATTCGCCTGCCGGATTTTGTGGGCCAGGAGGATTTCGACTGGGCCGTTCAGACGGCGACAGCCAAGAAGGGACTTGATTGCTCCCCGGCAGAGTACCTCACCGTGGAGGAGGGCCTTTGTGTTCAAATGCTGCATGTGGGGCCCTACGATGATGAGCCCGCCTCCGTGGCGCTGATGGATACTTATATCCAGACCCAGGGCTATGTCAACGACCTGACGCCCCAGCGCCAGCATCACGAAATCTATCTTTCCGACGCCCGACGGGTGGAGCCGGCCAAGCGCCGCACGGTGATCCGGCATCCCATTCGTCCCGCTTGACGGAGGCGGCGCCGTGAACGTTGAATATCGCGTGAAGCCGGCCTTTGCCGTCATCGGAAAGGAAGGCTCTACGGCGGAGGGTCCCGGCTTCATTCAGCGCCTGTGGAAAGAGGCAAATGCCTGCTTCAGCGAGATCAGCCCTCTGGCGAAGCGCGACGGGGCAGGGGACTTCTGCGGCTTCTGGGGCTTAATGTCGGACTTTTCCCGTGCTTTCGGGCCGTGGGCGGAGAACTTCACCCGGGGCCTTTATTTAGCCGGCGCCGAATGCGCGGAGGACGTTGCGGCGCCCCGGGGCTGGGTCAAGTGGATCGTGCCGGGGTTTGAGTACTTGGTCGTGGAAAATGATGATGGCGGCGCTTTTGAGACAGGGCTTGCTTATCTGGCGGCGCATGACCTGACGCTGGTCGGCGCGGCGCAGGATTTCGTTTGCCCAAAGACAGGGAAGGGCGCGGTGCTTCTTCCCATTCGCCGACTGTGAGGCCGACGCTTGCTTTTTTCGGCCGAAAGGTGTATAAAGGAATGGAACAGAACCGAAGGGTGGTATACCAATGAAAAAATGGATCGCTCTTGCGCTGGCTGCGGCTCTGATCTTGACCATGCTTTCGTCCGCGCTGGCGGTTGACGAGGTGAAACTGCCCAAGCTCCAATACAAGGCCAATAACTATGTAGCCTACCTGGACAAGGAGCTGTACATAGAGATGAAGGTGCTTTCCGGAGGCAACCTGCCGGCGGACGCGGTCGTTGAGCTTCGGGACGAAAAGGGCAGCGTTTGGATGACCAAGGCCTTCCGGGGCAAAGCGAAAAATGTAGGCTTCCGCATGACCATGACGGAGGCGCAGCTGGGCGGTCATGCGCTGAATCTTTGGTATGGCGATGAGAAGATCACCCAGGAGGATCTGCGTGTCTTCATCTCCGACCAGAGCAAAAAGCCGATGAAGCGGGTGGAGACCGACCAGCCCTATATGGCCATTACCCTGGACTGCGGCTTCTATGGCGATAACACCGATGTGGTTCTGAAGCTGCTGGATGAGTTCGGCGTCAAGTGTACCTTTTTCTTTACGGGGTACTTTGTGCGCTTTTTTCCCGAGGAAGCCAGGCGGATTCGCGATGCGGGCCATGAAATCGGCAACCATTCCATGTGGCATCCGGCGCTGACCAAGGAGAACCGCGCCAAGCAGATTTCCGAAATCCTGTACGCCAGCGAGTATATCCGGGAGGAGCTCGGCGTGGCGCCGCGGCTGTTCCGCCCCCCCTATGGCGATATTGACAGCGCGGTGACGGCCATCGCCCGGGCAGGCGGCATGGAAGCCATCATGTGGACGATTGACTCCCACGACTGGGATGCCAAGTACACCGCTGACAAGGTATTCAAGCGCGTGACCAAAAACATCACCCCCGGCATGATCATCCTGTTCCATCTGGATGGATACGCCTGCGAGGAAAACCTGCGCCGCGCGCTGGATTATTATATCAACGAACTGGGTCTCCAGGTGGTGCCTGTGACCAAGCTGATGGAAATCGGCGGCTTGGAGCTGCCGGACTGTCCGGAGCTGCCGGAGGATACCCCGACGGCGGCATGACCAGGGCGATCCATATACGAAGTGAGTGAAACAATCAGCCCCGCCGAACCCTCTATAAGGTTCGGTGGGGCTTTGCTCATTGGCTAAAAAACAGCAATGCTGTTGCTTTGAACATATTGATGAAACATTCGGTCTGATTTTTCAGCAAATTCTTTCGGTGTTGATAGACGGCTGTTTAATCCGACGTTTTCCCAAGTTGCGCACCATATCAAGTAGGGCTCCAATGGACAGGTGTCCAGAACTTTCAAATGCATACCGTCACGGATCAGCAATCCGTCTGCGGCGAGCTTCTGACTGTCCAGGTAGAGTCTGGCCCCTGCTTTGTAGAGCATGTCCCGGTTCATGATGATTCTTCCATGCTGCTTTGATAAGACCACAAGTTCTCCCGATATTGAATCGTGGGAAAACATAATAAAGTTGCGGAAATCAAGGGGATCGCCCAGCTCCTGGCCGATCGGCCGCTCTTCCCAAGCCTCTTTTTCACGCTTGAGCACATTCCAGCTTTTTAAGCAGCGATCCTTCTTGATGCTCATCCAATTTTCATAGGTGGTACTGTGTATCAATACGGCTGGTTCATTTTCTCTAAGGAAGGGATCGCGGTATTGATGTCCCTGATAGCGCTGCTGTGCCCTTTCCAAATCTTCCTGCTCAATGGACAGAAGGATGCTGTTATGTCTTGATTCATGAAATTGGAGAAAATCGCAAACAGACATTTCCCAATCACGATAATGCTTGCTAACCTTGACTGTGTACACGCCGTCGCTGTTTTTTCCAACCGTCATTTGATATTCGTCAGCATCCGTTAAGCAAAGGGCAATGCAGCGCTCATCAAACACTCGCTTGCCGCGCGGGCTTGATGCGTTTCCCGAACACAGTTCCATTTTATGAATCATCAGCTCACATCCTTACCACATGCTATTGGGATGATAGCATACCAAATGAAAAGTGACAAGCTGCAGCCGGCGGTTTTTTGTAAAATGCGTGTGCAAAAGATTTTCAGCTGGCGGATTCGGGCGTTCACACCCCGAAAAGACGGCAGCAGGCCGAAGCGGCGCATCAACAATTCGTACAAATGCTCCATGCGGGATTCGTCACCAAGCAGCATGACTGCATCATGATCGAGACAGCTTGCTCCTGTCATGTCCATCATGCAGCTGATGGTCGAATAGTATATTTGTCGCAAGATTCATTGATGATGGTGTCCCCAATCGGTCGGCCAGGAGGCACATATAGCTTGAATAGCGCGTGGCGACTTCTTGATATCGTATAAGATGGGTTTCTAATATGCGTTTTTGACTTTGAGGGCAAATGGATGGTCGTCCATATTGTCCTTGACTGCCTGTACGCAAAGACGCCGCAATGGGCTTAGGCAAATGAAGCCGTCTTTGGCGAGGGCGGCTGTCTTGGGGTCTGCAAAGGCTTCAAGGCTTCGATCAATATTCCGATAAAGTCGTCTAATTTGTTCACCTGATTTCCTCATGCGCGCCGTATATCACGGGCTGTCTCTAAAAATTCCGTGAGGACGTTATGACGGATGAGAAGATCATTGGAGCCTAAGATGCCGCGTCGACATTGAAAAATGTTCATAGGATCGGCCTCCTGAATAATGTCGGCTGGTCTCATAACGCGCATGGGTGATTTGAAAGCCCACGCGCGCGATGATTCTCGTCTTTCTTGAGCGGACTGCCTTGACAAACTCCTTACATTTCCGGTATTTGATTCATACCTGACAATGCTATTCTTTTATTGTCCCAAGGAACAACGAGACAGGAAAGAAGGTAAGAATCATGAAGAAAATCGTATGTATGGTTCTCGCGCTGGTAATGCTTTGCTGTGGCTGCGTAGCCTTCGCGGAGGAAATCAATGTCATCTCCCGGGAAGACGGCTCAGGTACCCGTGGTGCGTTCGTCGAGCTGTTCGGCATCGAACAGAAGAACGAAAACGGTGAAAAGGTCGACTGCACCACCGACGAATGTGACATCACCAACTCCACTTCCGTTATGATGACCAGCGTTGCGGGCAATGACTGCGCGATCGGCTACATCTCACTCGGCTCCCTGAACGATACGGTGAAGGCGCTGGCTATCGACGGTGCTGAGGCTACTGTTGAAAACATCAAGGCAAGAGCCTACAATGTCGCCCGTCCCTTCAACATCGCCATCCCTGCTGAAACCAGTGGAGCTGCTCAGGACTTCATCGCTTTCATCATGAGTGCCGAAGGCCAGGCGGTAGTTGAAGCAAACGGATACATTGCGGTTGCTGAGAATGCTCCTGCATTTGAAGGCGGCAAGATCAGCGGTAAGATCGTGATTGCCGGTTCCTCTTCCGTAACGCCTGTAATGGAGAAGCTGGCGGAAGCCTACATGGCCATCAATCCCAATACGGAAATCGAACTGCAGCAGAGCGATTCTTCCTCCGGCATGACCTCCGCCCGTGACGGCGTGTGCGATATCGGCATGGCATCCCGCGCGCTGAAGGACTCCGAAATCGAAGCGGGTCTGGTTCCCATGACCATCGCCATGGACGGCATCGCCGTGATTGTAAGCCTTGACAATCCTGTGGACGGTCTGACCAGCGAACAGGTGCGCGGCATCTACATGGGCGAGGTCACTGACTGGAGCGAAGTCGATGAATAAGACTCTTCATCAGGTTGGGGCATCTCCTCGGCCTGTTTTTCGCAAACAGACTTTGCGTGAAGGTGTGGCGCGCATCCTGTTCACGCTGACAGCCTGTATTTCCATCCTCGCAGTTGTGCTGATCTGCGTATTCCTGTTCGCTAATGGTATACCCGGGATGGCGAAGATCGGCGTATGGGATTTCCTGTCCGGAGAGAAATGGAAGCCGGGCAACGAAGTTTTTGGAATCCTGCCCTTCATTCTGGGTTCCGTCTATGTGACAGCAGGCGCACTTATTGTCGGCGTGCCTGCCGGACTTCTGACCGCCATTTTCATGTCTCGCTTCGCGCCGAGGAAGATCGTGAAAATCATGCGGCCCGCGGTATCCCTGCTGGCAGGTATCCCCTCTGTGGTGTATGGCTTTTTCGGATTGGTTGTGTTGGTACCGCTGGTGCGCGAAGTCTTCGGCGGCACGGGTTCCTCGCTGCTGACGGCCTGCGTATTGCTGGGCATGATGATTCTGCCGACCATCATTGCAGTGTCCGAATCGGCTCTGAACGCCGTGCCTTCCTCCTATTATGAGGGCGCGCTGGCACTGGGAGCAACCCATGAGCGCAGCGTATTCCATGTGGTACTGCCCGCGGCAAAATCGGGCGTGATGGCGGGTATGATTCTCGGCGTCGGACGCGCCATCGGTGAAGCGACGGCGGTCATGATGGTTGCGGGAAACCGCACCTCCATGCCCAATGGACTGCTCAAGGGCGTGCGCACCCTGACCAGCAACATCGTCATGGAGATGGGCTATGCCACGGATCTGCACCGCGAAGCCCTGGTCGCCACGGCAGTGGTACTGTTCGTATTCATCCTCATCATCAACGTGCTGACAAGTATCCTGAAAAGGAGGAACGGCTGATGACTGCGAAAATCCAGTCCAAGGCATATCGCTTCGCCGTGTATGTCGGAGCCTTCTTTTCCATGTCGGTGCTTCTTCTGATCGTGGGCTATATCCTCATCAAGGGTATTCCGCATCTTACTCCCGCACTCTTTGCATGGGAATACAATTCCAGCAACGTATCCATGCTGCCCTCTGTCATCAATACCCTGCTGATGACCCTGATCTCGCTGATCGTATGTGTTCCGCTGGGCATCGGTGCTGCGATTTACCTCACCGAATATGCCAAACGCGGCAGCAGGCTGGTAAGAATCGTTCGCATGACGGCGGAAACCCTTTCGGGTATTCCTTCCATCATTTACGGTTTGTTTGGCTCGCTGTTCTTTGTGGTGGCATTGAAGATGGGCCTTTCGCTGATCTCCGGCGCGCTGACGCTTTCCATCATGGTGCTGCCTACCATCATGCGCACCACAGAGGAAGCGCTGCTGGCTGTGCCGGACAGCTATCGCGAGGGCAGCTTCGGCCTTGGCGCGGGCAAATTGAGGACGACTTTCAAGGTCGTGCTCCCCAGCGCGGTTCCTGGCATTCTCTCTGGTGTGATTCTTGCCGTCGGACGCATCGTGGGCGAAACCGCCGCGCTGATCTATACTGCCGGTACGGTGGCAAAGGTACCGGATCGTCTGCTGGATTCCGCCAGAACCCTTGCCGTTCACATGTACGCCATATCCTCAGAAGGCTTGTATATGAACCAGAGCTACGCTACGGCTGTCGTGCTGCTGGTGGTCGTTCTGGGCATCAATGCGCTTTCGTCCTTCATTGCTAAGAAAATCGGAAGGTGCCATCTATGAGCAAAATTGAAATCACGAAACTGAACCTGCATTATGGCCGCTTTCACGCCTTGAAGAATGTGAACCTCGCCATTCACGAAGGAGAAATCACCGCCTTCATCGGCCCCAGCGGCTGCGGCAAGAGCACGCTGCTCAAATCCATCAACCGCATGAACGATCTGGTAGAGGGCTGCAAAATTGACGGCGAAATTCTGCTGGACGGCGTGAACATTTACCACGATATGGAGCCCTCCCTTCTGCGCAAGCGGGTTGGCATGGTATTCCAAAAGCCCAATCCTTTCCCCATGAGCATCTATGATAACATTGCCTTCGGACCGCGCACCCACGGAATTCGCAGCAAGGCCAAGCTGGATGATATGATCGAACGCAGCCTGCGCAATGCCGCCATTTGGGATGAACTGAAGGACAGGTTAAAAAAGGATGCGCTGGGTCTCTCCGGCGGCCAGCAGCAGAGACTGTGCATTGCGCGTGCGCTGGCGGTGGAACCGGAGGTACTGTTGATGGACGAACCCACCTCCGCCCTCGACCCCATCTCTACCGGTAAGATTGAAGAGCTTGCTTTGCAGCTCAAGCAGGATTACACCATCGTCATGGTTACCCACAACATGCAGCAGGCGGCACGTATTTCAGATAGAACCGCATTCTTCCTGCTGGGAGAAGTGATTGAGTACGGTGACACGCAGAAACTGTTCTCCATCCCGCATGACAAGCGGACGGAAGACTATATCACCGGCAGATTTGGCTAAAGGAGATAATTGTATGCGAAACCGTTTTGATGAACAGCTGAAGCAGCTGAATAACCATCTTCTGGAGATGGGCGCATTGATCGAGCGCTCCATCGAGAACGCGACGCAGGCGTTGATTCGGCAGGATGTGGAGGCCGCAAAGGCTGCCATTGCTGCCGATCAGGAGGTCGATCACAAGGAACGGGAAATCGAATCCCTATGCTTAAAATTACTTTTGCAGCAGCAGCCTGTGGCAAAGGACTTGCGCTTCATCTCCGCAGCGCTTAAAATGATTACCGATATGGAGCGCATTGGCGATCAGGCGGCAGATATCTCTGGCCTCGTGATCTATATTGCCAATGATCCGTATTTCAAGGAGCTGGTACATCTGCCGCAGATGGGTAAAAATGCCATTCGGATGGTTCGCGGAAGTCTTGACGCCTATGTCAGCAAGGATCTGGAGCTTTCGAGACGTGTTATGAGCATGGATGACGAAATCGATAACTTGTTTGACATTGTGAAGAATGAACTGATCGCTCATATCCGTTCCGACGCATCCTCCGGTTCGCAGGCGATTGATCTGCTGATGATCGCCAAATACTATGAACGCATTGGCGACCATGCCCAGAACATTGCCGAATGGGTGGAGTACGCCTTGACCGGCAAACACAAAGGAGTATTTCTCACATGATCTATTATGTTGAAGATGATGACAGCATCCGCGAACTGGTTGTCTATACCCTGAATCAAATGGGCATGGAAACCCAGGGCTTCATCTGTGGCGATGAATTCTGGCCTGCGATGGAAGAGAAACTGCCGGAATTGATACTGCTGGATGTGATGCTGCCCGGAGAGGATGGTCTGACCATCCTGAAAAAACTGCATGAGGACGCGAAAACCACAGATATTCCCGTGATGATGATCACCGCCAAGGGTACGGAATTTGATAAGGTGAAAGGGCTTGATCTTGGCGCGGATGATTATATTGCAAAGCCCTTCGGCATGTCAGAGCTGATTGCCCGTGTGCGCGCCCGCCTGCGCCGGATTGCACCCAAGGCGAATGAAGAAGTACTGACCATCGGCGGCATCACGATAGACAAACGGGGCCATACTGTGCGGATCAATAGCGAGAACATTGCGCTTACAATCAAGGAATATGATCTGCTCTGCCTGCTGATGGAAAACCGTGGAATGGCGTTCAGCCGCGAACAGCTGCTGGACAGGGTTTGGGATTATGGCTACGACGGCGGCACCCGTACCGTGGATGTGCATATCCAGACCCTGCGCGCCAAGCTGGGCGATTGCAGCGGCATGATCGAAACCGTGCGCGGTATCGGCTATCGATTCGGAGGTAATTGATATGGTAAAACGTATCTTCCGAAACATGCTGCTGACAGCGATTTTTACCGTATTGCTCGCCACGGCGCTGATTGTGCCTTCGCTCTATAAGGCTCATGAAAATCACATGGTCAGTGTACTGCGCCAGGAAGCAGCTATTCTTGCCAGCGTACTTGAGCTTGCGGACGATGATCCCGCTTATCTAAAGCAGCTGGACACCGAAAGCCGTATCTCTCTGATTGCCGCAGATGGCACGGTATTGTTTGATAGCGCGGCGGATGCTGCACAGATGGAGAACCATGCAGACAGACGGGAAATTGTGCGGGCGCTGGAAAACGGAAGCGGAGAAAGTACCCGCGTATCCGCTACGCTGGCAGAAACCACGATCTACTATGCCTTGCGCATGGAAAATGGTTCGGTACTTCGCATTTCCGACACCCGCAGTTCCATGCTGAGTACTTTTTTGAAGGTTCTGCCTATGATCGCGGGTATGCTGCTTTGTGTTGTGATGATCGCATTTCTGATTGCAAGGCAGACAGCCAGGCGCATCGTTGAACCAATCAATGGGCTGAATCTGGACAATCCTCTGGAAAACGACGCCTATGATGAACTTGCGCCGCTGCTCACGCGCATGGAAAGGCAGCATACGCAGATTCATCAGCATGTGAAGGCGTTGGAGAACGCCCGAGGGGAGTTGGCTGCCGTCATGCAAAACATGCGTGAAGGTATGATCCTGCTGGACAAAAACAGCGCAATACTTTCGATGAACGAAAGCGCTATGCGTATCTTTGGCGTTTCCGAAGAAGAGCACGCCGGCAAGAATTTGCTTTCAGTCAGCAGAGATGCAGACTTGCATGATCTGGTTGCTGCCGCGCTGCATGGAGCCGGCGGCAATTTGCCGATGAGCAGAGATAATCGCCATTTCCGCATCTATGCCAGCCCTGTAATGCAAGAAGACAACGTGCGCGGTGTTGTTTTGCTGATACTGGATGTGACAGAGCATTTTACCGCAGAGGAAAGCCGACGCGAGTTTACAGCCAATGTTTCCCATGAACTGAAAACGCCGCTGACCTCCATTTCCGGTTTCGCGGAGATCATACGCGACGGCATTGCCCAGCCCCAGGATGTCCAGCACTTCGCCGGTATGATATGCAAGGAATCATCGCGTCTCATAGCATTGGTGAATGACATTCTGGAGCTTTCCCAACTGGACGAAAGGCAGAACATTGGCCAGAAAGAACTTGTTTCCTTGCTGCCGATGCTGCGTGATCTGACGGATGATTTTGCCATTCCAGTACAAAAAAAGAACCTGACGCTTACACTGTCAGGTGATGAAGCGGAAGTGGAAGGCTATCCCACCCTGCTGCGAGAGATGTTCTTCAACCTGATCGATAACGCGATCAAATACACACCTGATAGCGGCGAGGTTTCCGTGGCGGTTAAAAACACTGGGGATCTAATGATCTGTACCGTTTCAGATACCGGCATTGGCATCCCCAGGGAGCATCAGTCCCATGTGTTTGAGCGTTTCTACCGCGTTGACAAGAGCCATTCTCGCGCTACCGGAGGTACTGGCTTAGGACTTGCCATTGTAAAGCACGTTGCGCATATCCATCATGTACAGGTTGAATTAGCAAGTATTGAAGGTGAAGGGACTACTGTTCAGCTCGTTTGGCGCAGGCAACGAAATGAAGTGCTGCGGCGTAATCATGAAGCGTAATGAGAGCAATCTGATGGTGAGCACTGCATTAAGAGAAGCGGTTGAATATCTTCTGTCACAATGCTTCCGAAGTAAAAAGAAATTGGCGAGTGAAATATGTGCATCCTATTGTATTCTCTTAAATGACATATGGGCAAAGTCACGCAAAGCGCAATGAAATATCATTTCCTCGAAGGTGATCCGGTACTGTGTAGAAAACCAGATCATGCTGGATACATTGCGAGATTTCTTATCCTTTGCAGTATCCCGCCGTCAGTTGGCAAACTTCATCGAGGCCCGAAACGATTAAGAGCATACTCACCAATAAGCAAAACCATGGCGACGCGTTTCGGCGCAATGAGAATTTTGAAAGAAATGAAATGATGTACTCCCTGCGTATGAGCAGCCTGCAGGCCTATGCCCTATTGCGAATGCGAAAGGTGTGCATCATTTCACGAATTAATTTCACACCGCGATTTCCTGTCTGTCTTTGAATATGAACCGCAGGTGGCTTTGCGCCGATATGCACATCTGATTCACCGTGCCGTACCACAGCCTTTCGTCCTGTTTAACAGCAAGCCGCTTCGTGAAATCCTGCAAATTGAAACGCTAAGTATTCGCTATGTCGCCATTTTTGCAAGTATAGCAAAAGACTCACCGCATTGGGGCACCCTACATAAAGAAGGGTGCCCCAATCGGCTTTGTATCTCAATTAAATATTGTTCTGAAAATACGGTATAGTCTGCGGCTATGCCGTTTTTGCCGCTTTGAGGGACTTGGACCAACGCAGATTGCCAAACGCCTGAAAGCCGAGAAAGTACTGACACCCACGGAGTATTGGAACAGTATTGGCAGAAAATGCAGTAAGCCGCCCGCCGTTCCGTATGGTTGGGTTGCGGATACCGTATCAAATATTCTTGACAAGCAAGAGTATTGCGGTGATACCGTCAACTTCCGTACCACAAGCAAATCTTTCAAACTCAAAAAGCGTTTGGAAAGACCGCAGGAGGACTGGCAAGTATTTGAAAATACCCACCCTGCAATCGTTGACCGAGAAACCTTTGAGTTGGTACAGGAATTACGCAAGCACCGCCGCAGACCTACTAAAAGCGGAATTGTTAGTATGTTTTCGGGACTGCTCTACTGTGCGGATTGCGGAGAAAAACTGTATTACAGCGTAACCAATAATTACAAGTGGGAGCAAGCCTACTTCTTCTGTTCTGCTTACCGAAAAAACTCTGATGTATGCTCTGCACACTATGTCCGTGAGAAAGTCGTGGAGCAGCTTGTGCTTGAGAGTATGCAAAGGGTACTGTGGTATGTGCAAAGTTACGAAAAGTTATTCGCACAAAGGCAGTTGGCGGAATTTGGCGAGAAGCAAAAGAAAGAGCTTGCTGAAAAGCGCAGAGAGCTTGATAAGGCAAAGCTGCGTGTTCGGGAGATTGACGGAATTATCCAAAAACTTTACGAAGATAACGCAACCAGTAAAATCAGCGACGAGCGTTTTGCTACGATGTTGATGTCGCTTGAAAACGAACAGAGCGGGTTAAAAGACCGTATGTATTGCCGTTATACCAATCATTACATATACCACACATGTCCAGCAAAGTTTTGATTATTGGATTAACGAGAAATACTCGAGTGCATCCCTCAAGAAAAGCCTCTTCATCATTAATGTGCTGATGTGTAGCGTTCACCATATGAAAACCACGACTTTTGAAATACGCCTCACGGCTATCACGTGGTTGTGGTGGACTAAAATGATTGTGATCTTTCAAAGATGAAACATTATACAGATACTCCTGTACTATTGAGTCAATAGCTTTACATACAGCATCGTAATCCATATTGGTCATTCTTCGTTCGCCCTCCTTGAAATAAGCCCGTATTGTGCTATAATATAAGTGATGCAGGGCAACATGGACTACCATTTTTAACTTCGGGATTCAAAGTCCCAGAAAGGAGGTAGTGCCATGAACTGTTCGGTCAACATCGACTGGAAGTTTGTCGTTGCCTGTGGTGCAGCGTATGCCCTGATCAACTCCGCAAGGAAGTTGTCCCCAGAGCAGGCTGTTGCAGTATTAACCCGCGTGGTTGATGCTTGCAAGGAATATGCAGTTGCCATCAAAGGTAGCTGCTAAGACTTCCACCGCATCAGGGCATGCAATCTACGGATTGTGTGCCTTTTTTGTTAACACTTTTCGAGGAGAAACTCTTTTACAGTATATAGCATCTTATGCGGTTGTGGCCGCGGCGAAAGATAGCTATATTCATTATCAGCTAGAACTGTTTTTTTGTCAACTAAGTGCAGCAAGTGTGCGAATATCATGGAATCCATCCAGATTTATCTTCTCAAACAATAGCATATTTAGCCGTACAGCACCATAAACAACGAGCATCAGTTACTGCGTAACTGCCGTGTGATTGTTTGTGATAGTGAGCGTCTATGTCTGCTTGTGTGTGTTCTTGTGTTATTGTTATTTCCCGTATAGGGGCAGGGGGTAAACCAAAATACGAGAAAATTCGTCCCTACGGCGGTAAAACGCATCTGCCCGGCGTGAATTTTACCCCCTTACACAAATAGCAAAAGCCCGGAGGCCTTGATTTCTCAAGACTTCTGGGCTTGTTTGGATAAAAAGAAAAACCACGCAGATTGTATCAAATACTGCGTGGTTACGTGGTGGAGCTGAGGGGAGTCGAACCCCTGTCCGAAGGCTCGCTTACGGGATCTTCTCCGAGCGCAGTCTGTGTTTTAAGATTTCCCGCCGCCGAGCGCCCGCAGACAGGCTATCGGCATTGGTAGCTTCATAATTACGGACATGCTGCAAAGCTTAGGCATGTTCGTTCCCCGCGTTCATGACGCTGGTGACCGGGCACGCGGGCAACCCGGGCCAACGTCACGGCATTAAGCCGCGAAAGCGAAATCGCTATTGTCAGTTACTTTTTTTCCCCGTTTTATCGTGGTCAGGGTCCACGGCTCGCTTATCCCGTCCTCGACAACCCCCGTCGAAACCGGATCAGCCCCTTGATGCTGACAGCATTCGCTTTCATCCATGGATCAGGCGCTACTTCTGATGCTCCCTTAGTGTTCGCTGAATTTCACGATCCGTATCGCGCTTGGCGATGGCGTCCCGCTTGTCATGCAGCTGCTTGCCGCGGCACAGGCCAAGCTGAAGCTTCATCCGCCCGTCCTTCAGGTAGAGCTCGAGGGGCACCAGGGTGTAGCCCTGCCGCGCCACCAGACCGTCCAGCTTGCGGATCTCGCTCTTGTGCATCAGGAGCTTTTTCGGGCGAAGGGGATCACGGTTGAACTG
>ERZ777306.3922-NODE-3922-length-14553-cov-5.163264_pt1 | contig 14553 bp, 13 predicted proteins | sample MGYA00374966_ERZ777306 | MGnify/ENA primary metagenome ERZ777306 (study PRJEB29329, sample SAMN06343882) | mouse gut metagenome | isolation source: Mouse cecum | place: Austria: Vienna | collected 2014-11-15 ...
ACCCGCGACCTCCACCTTGGCAAGGTGGCGCTCTACCAACTGAGCTACTACCGCACATGTGCCTTGGGGCGGAATCGAACCACCGACACGCAGATTTTCAGTCTGCTGCTCTACCGACTGAGCTACCAAGGCGTATAATGGCGACCCGGAAGGGGCTCGAACCCTCGACCTCCAACGTGACAGGCTGGCGCTCTAACCAACTGAGCTACCGGGCCATCCTTGTAATGGTGGGAACAACAGGGCTCGAACCTGTGACCCTCTGCTTGTAAGGCAGATGCTCTCCCAGCTGAGCTATGCTCCCCTATGCCATGTCACCGCCCAACCTGTCATAGTCGCGGCGACTTGCTTATGATAGCGCATCTCCGAAAATTTGTCAAGTACTTTTCTTCATTTTTTCAGGACTTTTTCTCGCTGCCATTTTCAGGCGATTTGACGTATCTTTCGCTTTCTGATATAGTATATCATGGAAGGAAATTTCCAAGCCATCAGTAAGGAGACGAAACGTATGAAGTTTTTCTGGGATGTGCTCAAAGGCGCGGTCATTGGCCTGGCCAACATCATTCCCGGTGTGTCCGGCGGCACGATGATGGTGTCCATGGGCATCTACGATACGCTGATTTACTGCATTACGCATCTGTTCAAGGAGTTCCGCCGCGCTGTCAGGACGCTGCTGCCCTACGCCATTGGCATGGCGGCGGCCATCGCCTGTCTGTCCTTCGCGCTGAAGTGGCTTTTCGCTCAATATCCGCTGCCCACCAATACCCTATTCATCGGCTTGATTCTGGGCGGCCTGCCCGCTATGATGAAGAACGTCAAAGGCAGCCGGATCGGCGCGGGAGGATGGGGGCTGTTCGTGGCCTTTTTTGCGCTGATCGTGCTGCTTCAGGCCTTCCAGACGGAGCATGTGGCGGTGATCCGGCTTTCGCTGGCGGAGGTCGTGAAGCTGTTTCTGATCGGCGCGCTGGCCTCGGCCACCATGGTGATCCCCGGCGTCAGCGGCTCCATGATCCTAAAGCTGATCGGGTATTACGAGCCAATCGTCACCGGCGCGATCCCCGGCGCCATAAGCGCCTTGGCCGGCGGCGACTGGGGCACGCTGATGGCCAATGTGGGCATCCTGCTGCCCTTTGGTCTGGGCATTGTGGTAGGTATCTTCGCCATTGCTAAACTGATTGAAATACTGCTGTCCAAGCAGAAGACGCTGACCTACTGCGCTATTTTGGGCCTGGTCGTGGCGTCGCCCGTAGCCATTTTGATGGGCTCGGACCTGTCCGGCGTTACCCTGATGACGATACTTGTCAGCCTGGCGACCTTCGCCCTGGGCTTCGCCGCGGCCATGCGCCTGGGCGGCGAAAGCGGCGAGGCCTGAACCGCAGAAAAAGCAAAACCCGGTGGATTTCCCGCTGTCTTGCGGGCTTCCACCGGGTTTTTGCTGTACGCGGATGTCAGCGGAACATACGTTTTTTGTACATCAGCACAAAGCTGGCACCTGCCACCACCACGGAGATGCCCAACACAATCCAAAAGCCGAAGGGCGAATTCTGGAAGGGGACGGGCACGTTCATGCCCCACAGGGAGGAGAAAATGGTGGGCACGGCCAGCAGCGCGGTAACGCTGGTCAGCACCTTCATGGTGATGTTCAGGTTGTTGCTGATGATGGAGGCGAAGGCGTCCATGGTGCCGGACATGATATCCCGGTAGATGGCGCACATCTCCATGGCCTGCTTGTTCTCGATAATCACGTCTTCCAGCAGATCCGTATCCTCTGGGAACTGCTTGAGGATGGTGGTCTGCCGCATGAGCTTTTCCATGACCAGCTCGTTGCCCTTGAGGGAGGTGGAAAAGAACACCAGGGACTTTTCCAGCTTCATCATCTGCAGCAGCTCTTGGTTGCGGGAGGATTTTTCCAATTTGTCCTGTACATGCATACTGGCCTTGTCAATCTGCTTGAGGTAGGACAGGAACCGGCCGGCATTGCGGTAGAGAATCTGCAGAATGAACCGGGTACGCTTGAAGGTCCAGAAGCCGCGCACCCGCTCCTCGGTGAAGTCGGTGATGATGGGCGTATCCCGGGTGCAGACGGTGATAATGATGTCATCCACCAGCACGATGCCAAGAGGCGTGGTGGAATACACATAGCCGCTGCCTTCCGCCTCCACATAGGGAACGTCCACCAAAATTAGCGTCTGCTGCTTGTCAGGATCAAACTCAATGCGGGCGCTTTCCTCCTCGTCCAGGGCAGCGGGAAGAAAGGTGGGATCCAGGGCGAAGCGGGTCGTGAGGCCCTCCAGCTCCTCCTTGGTAGGATTCTCCAAGTGCACCCAGCAGCCCTTCTCCAGGGTGGTGCACTCGGTCATATGATCGTCAACTGTTTTGAAGATTCGCTTCATACACTACACTGTCCTTTCCTGCGGAGATGCATCCGCCGGAAGTCAGCGTCCGTTTGAAGGCGCGGAACAATCAGCCTGAACCCAACAGGGCACAGGAACAAAGAGAAGCAGGCCTTTACCGTCTGCTTCCAAGGCGTCCGCGCACCCGAAAAGGAGCGCTGCCAGCCGGAGGCTGCAAGGTACTACTACCGTTAGGGTCGCCTTCCATGGACAATAGCCAGCTCCTTTCCTTTTTAGTCAAAGGTACGCGGACAGAAAACAGCGTCTATCCTGCCTTTTATCATAGCCATTTGCATGACAAATGTCAACGGTTTTTTTCGGCTGAGACCACGCGCTTCAGTCGTCAGGTTTTTCCCAGACCCAGGAGAGGATTTCTCCGGCGGCGTCCAACTCAAATTCATAGCGGTCGCCGCCGTTCATCAGGGCTTCGCCTTCATAGGTCAGAGCCAGGGTGTCCTCGTCCAGACTGATGTCCAGCTCCAGGAGCGTCATTTCACCAAATTGCGCCCGGAGGAGATCCGCCGCCGCGTCCGCCGTCAGCAGGGTGGATGCCGCGCCGATATACCGCTCGATGTCCAGCACCGCGCCGTCCTCCCGCAAGCGGGTGACGATCAGCGCGTCCTCGCCTTCCGTCAGGAAAAGGACATTCAGGGATACATGGTCGTCTTCCTCCGCCACGGTCAGATGTAGCGTCGTGTTTTCGCTGACCTCATAAAGGGCGGTGAGGCGGGTGTAGTCGGTTTCCAGCAGCAGCGGCGTCAGATCATCGGCCCGAAGCGTCACCTCATAAACGGCGGCTTCATCCTGAAATTTGAGGACAAGGCACACGCCGTCGCGCTCCCGCTCGATGAGGCGGGCATTGGCGGGCACAAGGGCCTGGGCGGCCGTCAGCGCGGCGTCTTCCGCCAGGCAGAGGGACAGAGAGAAAGTCAGCAGTACCGTGAGCAGCGTCAGCAGGGCTTTTTTCATGGGGATTGCTCCTTTCCGCATCGGTCAGGTCAAGGGAAGCGCAGAAATTAAAGTGAAATAATGAAATGACGCTATGATGTCAGATCAAGAAATTGGAAGACGCGGTCATAGAAGTCGTCCGCTTCTTCATACGCAGCATGACCCAGTCCGTCGTAAACGTGCAATTCGCTGTTTGCGATGGATTGGTTCAGCTCGTATGATGCCCCGACGCCCACAATTCTGTCCTCCGCGCCGCCAACAATCAGGGTCGGACAGGAAATTTTCCCCAATTCATTGGAAGCGTCAAAGCAAAGAATGGCATGGGCGTTGACAAGAAATCTGTTGTAGCTGCGAGGCGTGCCGAGCTTTCCCAGCAGCGGATACATTGTCCGATATTTTTTCAGGTACTTGTCGGAATAGCTCCTTTCCGCCGTATCAATCATGAGCCGCTGATGATCGCCCTGCTTCGCGTAATCAATCCAGCGGCCGACGCATTCCTGAACGTTCGCGTTCGCCCGCGGAGCAGAAACCGCGATCACCAGCTTTTCCACAAGATCGGCATGGTTGATGGCGAGGTACTGAGCAATCATGCCTCCCTCGGAAACGCCCATGACGGAAAGCTTGCTGATGCCAAGCGTTCTTAACGCGATGGCCTGATCCTCCGCCATATCGCGAATCGAATAACCTTGCGGCATTTCATTTTTTCTGCTGAACATGTAGATCGTGTACCGATCCAAAAAACGTTTGTAGGGCGGCGCCAGCAGCAAAGCCTTTCCCTTGACGGTTGTCAAGCCGTCAGACAATCCCGGAAGCACCGCAAGGACCTTCTCCCCGTGGCCAAAGGAGACATAGCTCATTTCTGTCTTGCCGACCGGTACCTGCTGATTGACAGCATTCCACAGCATGCTGACGGATCCCCCCTCGATTGATAAATGATCTTGCTTGAATGGAGTATACCATCGTCACAAGCGGCTTTCAATCCTCGTCCAAAAATGCGTTCCCAGGCTGCCCTTCAGGGTGCGCCTTGCAAGGGAAACAAAAAAGTGGCTGCAGCCACTTTTTCGACATGCCAGGGGATTATTCCTCTTCTTCCTCCTCGGGAAGATCGGCATTGTGATATACATTCTGCACGTCGTCGTTGTCCTCCAGCATTTCCAGCATCTTCTGGATCTTCAGGATGGTATCCTCATCGGCAACAGCCACGGTGTTCTGCGGAATCTTATCGACCTCTGCGGAAAGGAAGGAAAGGCCCTGGGCTTCCAGCGCCTCGCGTACAGCGGAGAAATCATTGGGCGCGGTGTAAATTTCAAAGGCGTCGGGCTCGGCCTTGACATCCTCAGCGCCGGCCTCCAGCGCCATCATCATCATCTCGTCCTCGTCCGTACCGGGGGTGCGCTCCACCACCAGCACGCCCTTCTCGTCAAACATGAAGCCCACCGAGCCGGTGGTGCCCAGATTGCCGCCGTACTTGGCGAAGCAGTGGCGCACATCGGAGGCGGTGCGGTTGCGGTTGTCGGTAATGGTATCGACGATGACCGCCACGCCGCCGGGAGCGTAGCCCTCGTAGGTGATCTGCTCATAGGTCACGTTGGACAACTCGCCGCTGGCCTTTTTGATGGACCGCTGAATGTTGTCGTTGGGCATGTTGTTGGCCTTGGCCTTGGCGATGATGTCGCGCAGCTTGCCGTTGGAATCGGGGTTGGCGCCGCCGTCGCGCACAGCAATGGCGATCTCACGGCCGATCTTGGTGAAAATCGCGCCGCGGGCCGCGTCCGCCTTGCCCTTCTTCGCCTGAATATTATGCCATTTGGAATGACCGGACATTGTATCCCTCCTGTATCGTCAAAACAAATATCGCATCGTCCGAACACTTTATTATACCATTATTTGATGGGGAACGTCAAGACCGAGCGCCGACAATTACATGGGCAAATTGACGTTTGACCGGTTTACGCCCTTCCTGCCTGCCCCAGGCGCCGCAGGGCATTCAGGGCGGCGGCCTGTTCCGCCTGCTTTTTGGTTCGGCCGCTGCCTCGGCCAAGCTCCTGACCGTCCCGGAAGACGGCGGCTTCAAACTGCCGGTCATGGGGCGGGCCGGACTGACCGATGGTCTCGTAGACGGGGGTATTACCGCCATCCTGCTGAAGATATTCCTGCAGGGCGCCCTTGCTGTCCTGCATGGGGCGGTGGACATCCTCCGGCTTGGGCCAGCAGCGGAGCACCAGCTGCCGCGCCGCCTCCATGCCGCCGTCCAGGTAGATGGCGGCCAGCACGGCCTCCATGGCGTCACACAGCACACTGGGCTTTTCCCGACCGCCGGTGAGCTCCTCGCCCTTGTCCATCAGCATGGCCTTGCCGATGCCCAGCCCCGCGGCGACCTGGCTCAGCGCCGCCTCGCACACCAGCAGCGCCCGCAAATGAGTCAGCTGCCCCTCCTGGCAATCCGGATGGGTGGCGTACAGCACGTCGGACATGATGTATTGCAGCACAGCGTCACCCAAAAACTCCAGCCTCTGATTGTCGTTGCGGCCCATGGAGGGATGCGTCAGCGCCTGGCGTAGCAGCGCCGGATTCCTGAATTGATAGCCCAAAGCCTTCATCAATGCCTGCATGGATGCCTCCGTCATGATTGATGCGCGGACTGAACAGAAAGCACGGGCAGAGCGTATTCTCTGGTCAATCTGAGCGTAGGGGGTGGAAAACAGGAAATCCAGGAGGGAAATCAGCCCCTCCTGGAAATGACATGGCTTACTGATGGGCCTCGATATAATCCACCACGTCGCCCACGGTGCGCAGCTTCATGATCTGGTCGTCCTCCACCATGATGCCATACTTGTCCTCCAGATCCATGACCATGACCATCACGTTGGCGGAATCCGCCTTCAGATCCTCGATGAGACGGGACGCCCGGGTAATGGATGCCTCGTCCACCTTCAGCTGCTTGGCGATCATCGCCTTAACGGTATCAAAAATCATACTGACTCCTCCTTTTATTCAATGTGTATGCTCAACCCGCCGGCGCGGGATGAAGCCGTGGTTTATTTTGCCTCGTCCGCCATGGACGCGACGCCCTTTTCGATGATCTCCACTACATGGCCGTCGATCATCTTGACGCACTGGGCAATGGCGCAGGCGATGGCGTGGCCGTTGCTGGAGCCGTGGGCCTTGACCACCGCGCCCTGGACGCCCAGCAGCGGCGCGCCGCCAACCTCGGTATAATCCATAACCTTCTTCACACGGCGGAAGGCGGGCTTCGCCATCAGCGCGCCCAGCTTGCTGCGGAAGTCGCCCAGCATTTCACGCTTGATGATGTTCAGCATCGTCCCGGCGACGCCCTCCATGAATTTCAGCACAACGTTGCCCGTGAAGCCGTCCGCCACCAGAACATCCGCCACGTCGCCGGTGATGTCCCGGGCTTCCACGTTGCCGACGAAACAATAGGGAGCCTGCTCCATCAGGGGATAGACCGCTTTAACCAGCGCGTTGCCCTTTTCGGCCTCCGCGCCAATGTTAATCAGGCCCACGCGCGGTTCCTTCAGGCCCATGACGCCCTTCATGTACGCGTCGCCCATCACACCGAAGACCTGCAGGTATTCCGGCTTGCAGTCCACGTTCGCGCCGCAGTCGATCAAAAGGAAATGTCCCTTGCCGTTGGGCATGAGCGGCGCCAGAGCGGGGCGCTCCACGCCGTTGATCCGTCCCAGGCGGAACATGCCGCCCGCCAGCACCGCACCGGTGGAGCCTGCCGACACAAAGCCGTCCGCCTGACGATCCCGCACCTGAAGCATTCCCAGCACAATGGCCGATTGCTTCTTGGCGCGGACAGCCATGACGGGGCTGTCATGATTGGTGATGACCTCAGGGGCGTCCAGCAGCGTCAGCCGATCGCGAACGTCGTCGCAATCCTTGACCAGGGACGTCACCTGCTCAAGGGGCCCGGCCAGGGTGATTTCCAGCTCAGGAAAACGGCGCAGCGCCTCAATTGCGCCGGAGACAGGCGCTTGGGGCGCGTTGTCGCCGCCCATGGCGTCCACAAAAATACGCATGGCATACCCTCCTTGGCATCTTTCCGTAAAAAGACGCGCCAATCCGATAACTTTGATATTTTACCATAAACCCACGGCAGATTGCAAGAGCGCCGTTTTCTCCAAACAAATAAAAGACGAAGCGCGTCCAACGCGGCTTCGTCTCCTTGAGGCTCAGGACAGCCGCGACGCCGCGGCCTGATCCAGCAGCAGTATGGCGCTGGGGTGAAGGCGCAGGATGGACGCCTGCACCTGGGGATCCACATCGCCCTCCACGGCTTTGCGGACGGCCTCCGCCTTATCCGTCCCCGTGGCCAGCAGCAGCACCTGCCGGGCGCTCATAATGCTCCCTATGCCCAGGCTGACGGCCTGGCGGGGAACTTCCGCCTCGCTGTCAAAAAAGCGGGTGTTGGCCTGAATGGTGCTTTCACTCAGCGTGACCACATGACAGCCGTAAAGGAATGCGGGCCCCGGCTCATTGAAGCCGATGTGGCCGTTATGCCCAATGCCAAGCAGCTGAAGATCAATGCCGCCAGCTTTGCTGATGGCGCGGTCATAAGCGGCGGCCTCCGCGCTAAGGTCGGCGGCGTTGCCGTTGGGCAGATGGCGGCATTCGGGCCGAAGGTTGACATGGCTGAACAGATGCTCCTCCATGAAGCGGTGATAGCTGCACGGATGCTCCTCGGGAAGGCCCACATACTCATCCAGGTTGTAGGTCGTCACTTGGGAGAAGTCCAGCGCCCCGGCGCGGTGCAGGGCGATCAGCCGCTGGTAGGTGGCCACGGGGGTGGAGCCGGTGGCCAGTCCCAGCACGCTGTCGGGCTTGCGGGTGATTTGAGCGGCAATCAGGTTGGCGGCGGCCTCGCTGACCTGAGCGGCTGAGGCATAGATGCACAGCTGCATGGATTTTCCTCCTCATCATGCGTGAAGAACGTCCTGGGATGCGGACGCCCCTGCGAGCAAGTTCAATACATTATATATGATAAAAATCCATTTTGTCAATTATATCAAGCATTTTTTATCAAAAGAAATATAATACGTCTTATCGTATAGAGTATCGTGCGACCTTGCTGTACCTTCTTCGTCCTTTGCTTGAAACCTGTCTCAAATTTTGTTATACTGATGCGGTGACGAAGAATTTCGGAAGGATATGATTGACTATGAAGCTGTGGGGCGGGCGCTTTGCCAAGGCTACGGACAACCTGGTGGACGATTTTCATTCCAGCATTTCCTTTGACCAACGGCTGGCGGAGCAGGACATCACCGGCTCCATCGCCCATGCCACCATGCTGGGGGAGCAGGGGATTATTCCTCAGACGGACGCTGATCGGATTGTGGAAGGCCTCCGGGGCATCCTTGCGGATGTCCGGGCAGGGAAAATCGAGTGGATGGTGGACGCCGAGGACATCCACATGAACGTGGAGACCATCCTGACCCAGCGTATCGGGGAGGCGGGCAAGCGGCTGCACACTGGCCGCAGCCGTAACGACCAGGTGGCGCTGGATGTGCGCATGTACGCCAAGCTGGCATGCCGTGAGACCGAGGAGATGCTGAACGATCTCCTGGATGCGCTGCTGGCCATTGCCCAGGAGCACCTGCACACCATCATGCCGGGCTACACCCATCTGCAGAAGGCCCAGCCCATCACTCTGGCCCACCACATGATGGCTTATTTTCAGATGTTCCTGCGGGATCGGGGGCGTTTCCGCCATGCTTATGAGGCGGCGGATGTCATGCCCCTGGGCTCCGGGGCGCTGGCGGGTACCACCTATCCTCTCAGCCGGGAACGAACGGCGGAGCTGCTGGGCTTTTCCGCCATCAGCCAGAACAGCCTGGACGGTGTGAGCGACCGGGATTTCCTGCTGGAATACCTGGCCGCAGCGTCCATCTGCATGATGCACCTGAGCCGCTTTTGTGAGGAACTGATTCTGTGGAACACCGGGGAGTTCCGCTTTGTGGAGATGGATGACGCCTATGCCACCGGCTCCTCCATCATGCCCCAGAAGAAGAACCCCGACGTGGCGGAGCTTATCCGCGGCAAGACGGGCCGGGTCTACGGCGATCTGATGGCGCTGCTTACGGTGATGAAGGGCATCCCTCTGGCCTATAACAAGGACATGCAGGAGGATAAGGAGGCGTTTTTTGACGCCCGGGATACCCTGGTGAAGGGCCTGACGGTATTCACCGCCATGCTGCGTACCGTGACCTTCCGTACCGATGTGATGGCCCAGGGCGCTTCCGGCGGCTTCACCAACGCCACGGACTGTGCCGATTATCTGGTCAAGCACGGCGTGGCCTTCCGCGATGCCCATAAGGTGGTGGGCGAGCTGGTCGCGCATTGCCTCACGGAGGGCAAGGCGCTCCTGGATCTGAGCTTGGCCGAACTGAAGGCCTTCCATCCGGCCTTTGAGCAGGATGTCTTTGACGCTCTGTCCATGCTGGCATGCGTGGAGAAGCGCCGGATCCCCGGAGCCCCCGCGCCTGATATGGTGCAGCGGGCCATCGACGAGGGCCGCAGGGCGCTGAACGGCTGACGGCTTGACGGGTACTCAAAAACCATCCGCCTTTCAAAGACGGATGGTTTTGATTTGTCTGGACAGTTCGGCAGGAATCAGCGTTGAGGCAGCGAAGTCTACCTGATCCGATAGCTGTACCTGCGAACAGGAAGCGCCGGCAGATCGGAAAGCCAGGGGTCATGAATGTGCTCCAGGCGCTCCTGACCGTCCGCCCGGAAGCCTGCCTGCTCAAAGTGGAAGCGCATGCGGAAATTGTCCCGCATGACCCACAGGTGAATGTCATCAAAAGCATTGGCAAGGCAATCCATGCCGCTGTGGATAAGCTGCTGGCAATCTATTGAGCTGCCTGAAGGAAGCAGCGCCACATCCCGGATGAGTCCGTGGCCGGGGTCTTCCTCATCGCTGCCGTAAACAATGAAGCCGACGATGCCATCCTGTCCTTCCAGCAGCGCGACGCTGAAACTGTCGCTCCGAATCCAATCGGTCAGCTGCTGAAGGTAAACGGAAGCGTCCAGCCGCTTCAGATAATCGGCGGCAAAATAACCACGGTACAACGCCCGAACATAACGGGCCTTGACGTCGGCAAGGAAGGGTACGTCCGACAGTACGGCCGGACGAATATTCATTTTTTCTTGCACCGTTACACCAGCCTGATCCCAGACGCTGTCTGTTCCTGATTGTAGCGGCGAAGCAGGGTGTGAATGCGGTCGGAAGGCGTCAGCAGCTTGCTCAGAGACCGGTCGTGGTTCAGTGTGGCAATGATATAGGAAATGAACTTGCTCATATCCGCCTGGATAAACCAAGGCGCTTCCTTCAGTTCAGGCGTACAGTAGGTAAGATTAGTGGAGATCACCCGGTCGATGAGCCCTTCTTCATAGGCCTTGTTGTACAGCTCCAGGCCGTTGGTGAACAAGGGGAAGGTGACGGCGGCAAAGATGCGGTTGGCCTTGCGCTTTTTCAGCTCGCGGGCTACGTCGATAATGGACTCGCCGGAGGAAAGAATATCGTCGGTAACGAAAACATCCTTGCCCTCCATGGTGTCCCCCATGTACTCGTGGGCGATGATCGGATTGCGGCCGTTGACGATACGGGTATAATCCCGGCGCTTATAGAACATGCCCATATCCAGCCCCAGCACGGAGGCATAGAAAATGTTGCGGTCGATGGCGCCCTCGTCAGGGGAAACGATCATGAGGTGATCCTTGTCGATGTGTAGGTTCTTTTCTCTGCGAAGCAGGGCCTTGAGAATCTGGTAGGAGGGCATGACGGATTCAAAGCCGTCCTCCGGGATGGCGTTTTGCACCCGGGGGTCATGGGCGTCGAAGGTGATGATGTTGCTCACGCCCATGCGGACGAGCTCCTGCAAAGCCATGGCACAGTCCAGGCTCTCACGGGAGGCGCGGCGGTGCTGACGTCCTCCGTAGAGCATGGGCATGATCACGGTGATGCGCTTGGCCTTGCCGCCCACAGCGGCGATGGTGCGCTTGAGATCCATGTAATGATCGTCCGGGCTCATGGGTACTTTCTGCCCGTACATGTCGTAGGTGCAGTTGTACGCGCCCACGTCGCAGAGGATGTACAAATCCAGTCCGCGGACGCTCTCCTTGATGAGGCCCTTGCCTTCGCCGTTGCCAAAGCGGGGGCAGGCCGTTTCGATGAGGAAGTTGTCCCGGGCCATACCAGGGGTGGTGCTCATGTCGCCGGGGAGGGTCTCTTCCGTATGATCCCGCCAGCGCAGCAGCCATTGATTGACCTTGCTGCCCATTTCTTCTGTGCCGCGCATGGCAATGAGCCCCAGCGGGCCAACCGGGTAGGTCAGAAAGGACTCTTCATTCCAGGTGTTCACAAAATCAGTCACGCCATCAACCTCATTCCCCTTGATGTTGCGGTTCCATTATACAACATTTCATGCCATCTGAGAAGAGATTTTGCAAAAAAATGCGAACGATTAACCCTTCTGTTGAAAATTGGCAGGTAATCGGCCAGAAGGGACGGGCAATGACCGGGTGCGCGGACAGGATATGCTGAGAAAAGCCGGACATTCACTGGTATGGGGCTTATAGCGCCTTTGACCCAGCCGACAGACCCGGAATTTTTCCCTTGTTCCCCTTGAAAACTGCCGTTGGGTATGATACGATAATCTTGATACGAACAAACGGCCGCGGACAAGGCGGCGGTTTTATGATGAAGCAAAGGAAAGGAAGTGTTCACCATGGCGTCCAAGAAAGCGGCCAAGCCGGAAAAAGCGGCTCCCGCCACAACCCAGGAGGAAAAGCTCAAGGCCCTGGAGCACGCCCTGGCGGATCTTAATAAGCAGTACGGCAAAGGTGCGGTGATGAAGCTGGGGGAGAACGCCGGCAAGCAGGATATTCCCGTCGTCCCCACCGGCTGTTTGACGCTGGACGCGGCCCTGGGCGTGGGCGGCATTCCCAGGGGGCGCATCGTGGAAATCTATGGCCCTGAGTCCTCCGGTAAGACCACCGTGGCCCTGCACATTGTGGCGGAGGCCCAGAAGGCCGGTGGCATTGCCGCCTTCGTGGACGCGGAGCACGCCCTGGATCCGTCCTATGCCAGGAAGCTGGGCGTGAATGTGGACGAACTGTATGTTTCCCAGCCGGATACCGGCGAGCAGGCCCTTGAAATTGCCGAAGCCCTGGTGCGCTCCGGCGCGCTGGACGTGGTGGTCATCGACTCGGTGGCGGCTCTGGTGCCCAAGGCGGAAATCGACGGCGAGATGGGCGATTCCTTCGTGGGTCTTCAGGCAAGACTGATGAGCCAGGCCCTGCGCAAGCTGGCGGGCATTATCAACAAGACGGGCTGCGTGGCGGTGTTCATCAACCAGCTGCGTGAGAAGGTTGGCGTCATGTACGGCAACCCCGAAACCACCCCCGGCGGCCGTGCGCTGAAGTTCTATGCCTCTGTACGCCTGGACGTGCGACGGGGCGAGCAGCTGAAGAACGGCAACACCGTAGTAGGCAACCATACCAAGGTCAAGGTGGTCAAAAACAAGGTAGCCCCGCCCTTCCGCACGGCGGAATTTGATATTGTTTACGGCGAGGGCATCAGCAAGGAAGGCACGCTGCTGGATCTGGCCGTGGAAAAGGACATCATCCATAAGTCCGGCGCCTGGTTCTCCTACAAGGATCAGCGCATTGGACAGGGGCGTGAGAATACCCGCCAGTACCTTCGGGATAATCCTGAGTTGACAGCGGAGATCGACGCGATTCTTCGCAAGGAGATTTTCTCCGCGCCCTTGCCGGCCGCGGCGGAAGACGACGCCGCGGCCGTGGAGGAAGAGGATGATTTGGCCCTGCTGGAAAGCGACCTGGGAGACGAATAACAGGGCTATCAAAAAAGCGTCAGAGCTTTAGCGAGCCCTTCGATGCCACCCATGGCTTTTTCGCCACGCTGGGGCTGTCTCATGAGAGACAGCCCCTTTTTGATGGGCGTCCTGGCGTTTGTTATACGATTGGGGGAGGCATTCAATCTTTGTGGCGCCTGCCGTCAGAGTACGCCTTGCTCCTTGACGGCGATCTGATTGCTTCGCCAGAGGAGACGTTGGGGGTCTTGCCCCTAAACCCCCGCCTGAAGGCCATCAGCTTTCAGACTCCCGTTTTCGCTGCGCGACGCCATGGCGTTTGATGAAACAGTAAAAAGGCAGCCTGTATAAGCCGCCCCATTTTGTTTGCTTATTACAGTTGTGGTACCTGCCGCCAGGGTACGCTTCGCTCCCTGACAGCAATTTGATTGCTTTGCCAGAGGAGACGTTGGGGGCCTTGTCCCCCCCCCCCGCCTGAGGGCCATCAGCCCTCAGGCTCCCGTTTTCGCTGCGCGAGGATGGGCTAAGCAGGATATAGCGCCGCTGCGGATACTGGTTCTGCGGCGGCGTTTCAGATTGTCAAAAACCCTTGGAAGGTATCGGAGGACCCGCAGGCCCTCTGACTGTCAACCGTATCCGCCGGGAAACCCGGCGGAGCGGGTTTTTCTCGCTTTTGGCGAGAAATTTCCTTACAAATTCGCTGACCGGGAGCAGCGCGACCAGGTGAATTTGCACCGCCTGCAGGCGGCTTCGTTCTTCTCAAAAAAGTAGCTGCAGCCGCTTTTTTACCTCTTATTCTTCGACCCGGATCACGCTCTCCAGCCGCGCGACCTCCGGGTTCAGGCGGCTCAACGCCTTCTGCATGGCCTTTTCCGAGGCCGCGTGGGTGATGAAGATCAGCGGTACTCGGCCGCTTTCCACCGCGCCCTTCTGCATCATGGTGGCGATGGATACATTTTCCTTGGCCAGACCGCCTGCAATTTCCGCCAGCACGCCAGGGGTATCGCTGGCAGACAGACGAATGAAGAAGCTGCTGTGCCAGTCGTCCGTGAAGGTGAGGCTGGCGTCAGCGTCAGCGGTATTGGCGAAGGAGGGATGCACATGCGCGTCCACCGTGGCGGCGTGGAGAATGTCGCCCACCACCGCGCTGGCCGTGGGCATGTCCCCCGCACCGCGTCCCTGGAGCATCATTTCCTTGCAGGCGTGACCGAAAAGATACACCGCGTTGAAGCTGCCATTCACCTGCGCCAGGGGATGACGCTCCCGGATAAAGGTGGGATGCACCCGCACCTCAATGGTGTTGCCCTCCCTTTTGGCAATCGCCAGGAGCTTGAGCACATAGCCCATCTCCTTGC
>ERZ777306.3941-NODE-3941-length-14429-cov-7.103729_pt1 | contig 14429 bp, 7 predicted proteins | sample MGYA00374966_ERZ777306 | MGnify/ENA primary metagenome ERZ777306 (study PRJEB29329, sample SAMN06343882) | mouse gut metagenome | isolation source: Mouse cecum | place: Austria: Vienna | collected 2014-11-15 ...
TTTGAGGGGGAGAACAGCATCAATGTCAAGATATGATAACCGGGCCACCAACCGGGCTGTGGCCCTGCGCTACGATGGGGAGGGCGCCCCGGTGGTAGTGGCCTCCGGCATGGGCTATCTGGCCGAGCGGATGGTGGAGGTGGCCGCCGAGAGCGGCGTGCCCGTCTATGAGGACAACTCCCTGGCCACCATGCTGTCTCAGCTGGCCCTGGGGCAGGAGATTCCCGACGCGCTGTATCAGGCCATTGTGGAAATTTACGTTTACTTTTTGAATTTTGACCCCACTGACCCGGACAAGGCGCGGCGGGAGCGCAAGGCCCTGGCGGAGCAGGCGGAGGAGGCGGCCAAGGCTGTGCCGGCCGCCGAGGAAGAGAAAGGAGCGCCTTAAATGGAAGAACGTCTCTATTTGATTTTGGACAGCCAGGGGACACCCCTGGCCAACGCCGTGCTGGAGTCGCCGCCCAAGGCGGAGATTCTGCAGATCCGTGTGCTCAACGACAAGGTGGAGGCGGTGGCCGCCCACCGGGAGATTCAGCTCATCGGCATCGACAACGGCACCCCGGACCGGGTGGGCGTGATTGTCCGCCAGCGGGACGACCGGCTGGTTGTGCAGCCCACCGCCGCCCTGGGCCCCGCCGCCCGGGAAAACCTGCGCATCCTGACCGACTTCGAGAGCGTGATGTACCCCGTCACCGGGCGCTGGAAGGGCCAGCGCTCCCTCAAAGCCAAGGACCTGAGCTGCGGCGGCATCGCCTTCTACTCCGGCATCCCCCTGGAGGACCGGGAGATTGTGGAGATGGTGCTGCCGGTGACCGACTCCCCGGTGGTGGTCAGAGCCCAGATGATCCGGCAGCTGAAGGATGAGAGCTCCCAGCTTCCCCTGTACGCCGCGAAATTTGTGGACCTGATCCAGGACGAGGAGGCCCTGATCCGCAAGGCGGTATTCAGCATCCAGATCACCACGGCCGACTGATTCAATATTAGCTGGGGCGCCCCCGGGCGTCCTGTTTCCCTCGGGATAAAGAAAGGAGAACCGCTATGTCTCGCAGAACCAGATTCCAAACCTACACATGGAAGGAGCGGGCGCTGTCCCTGCTGCTGGCCGCCGTCCTGCTGCTGGGGATGGCGCCCGGCCTGACGGCGCCCGCCTCCGCCCACTGGGCCGACGCCTACCTGGACCAGCTGGTGGACTGGGGGGTGATCCGGGCCGACCAGACCGGAAACCCCAACGCCCCCATTACCCGGGCCGATTTCGCGGCCATTGTCAACCGCGCCTACGGCTACACCGAGGTGGGGGATATCCCCTTTACCGACGTGAAGGTGACCGACTGGTTCCATGACGACATCGCGATCGCCTACAACGCCGGCTATATGGCGGGCACCTCCGCCACCACCGCCTCCCCCAACGACACCCTGACCCGGGAAATGGCGGTGTGCATCCTGGGCCGGAATATGATGATGAAGGAGACCACGGGGGAGACCCTGGCCTTCAGCGACGGGCGGGATATCAGCAACTGGGCCCGGGGCCTGGTGAAGACCGCCGTGGACAACTACATCATCTCGGGCTACCCCGACAACAGCTTCGGGCCCCAGGACCCCATCTCCAAGGGACAGATGGCTGTTCTGGTGACCCAGTGCCTCGGCCAGCCCATTCGGGAGAGCGGCAGCTACTCCCTGGGCGGGGTCTTCGGCAATGTGACCATCACCTCCCCCAATGTCACCCTGCGGGACACCACCATCAGCGGCGACCTGTATGTGTCCGGCGGCGTGGGCCTGGGGGGCATCAAGCTGGAGAACGTGAACGTGCTGGGCCGGATTATCGTCAGCAGCTCGGGCGAGAGCGAGGCCGGCGAGGCCAGCGTGGTGATGCGCAACGTCACCGCCAACGAGATGCTGGTGGACAATATGCGCAACAAGACGGTGACCATCCGGGCGGACGGAATCACCGATATCGCACAGACCACTGTGCGCACCTCCGCCTACCTGGAGGACAACAACACCGACGACAAGGGCCTGATGAAGATTACCCTGGACGGCGAGCCCGGCACCCGGCTCACCCTGGCCGGCCGGATCAAAGAGGTGGAGAATATCAGCCCCTCCTCCACCATCCAGGTGGCCAAGGGCTCGGTGAAGAAGCTCACGGTGGACGAGGCGGCCGTCGGCTCCACCGTCCAGCTGGACCGGAACACCGAGGTCAAGGAGATGAACCTGGACGTGGCCACCAGCGTCACCGGTGAGGGCGACATCGAGAAGCTGAATGTCAACGCCCCCGGCTGCGTGGTGTCCATGCTGCCCGATAAGATTTACATCCGCCCCGGCCTGACCGCCAACATCGCGGGGGTGGTGATGGACCACCTGGCCGCCGAACAGGGGTCCACCGACCCGCGGCTGCTGTCCGGCTATCCGGCGGCCAGGGACATTACCCCCAACGGCGCCCGCGCCGATTTCTCCGCCAACAAGAAGGGCACCATCTACTGGGCGGTGAGCAGCATCGGCGACGGCTCCATCGGGGAGGAGGACCTGATCTCTCCGCCGTCCTACGGCTCCAAGGCGGTGAGCAACGGCTCGGTGGCCGCCCCCACCGGCGACACCGTGGTCAGCGCCCAGGTCGCCGGACTGACGGTGGGCGGGTCCTACTACCTGTCCGCCGTGCTGGTGGATGAGCAGGACCGGCGCAGCGTGGTGAAGGTGGTCTCCTTCAGCACGCCGGACAACACCGTGCCCGCCTTCGCGCAGGGCTATCCCTACATGTCCTATATCACCGATACCGAGGCCCAGGTGGCCGTGATGGCGACCAAGGACTGCCGGATGTACTACGCCGTGCTGCCCAGAAACGCCCAGGCGCCTACCGCCGATAACCTGAAATCTGCCGCCGTGTCCAATAACCTGGGCTACGGCGTGGTGGAGCTGGAGAAAAATAAGGAGTACAGCAGCCGCGACCAGGCCTTTATGGTCAGCCGCCGGCTGGAGGAGCTGAAGGACTATACCCTGTATCTGTGGCTCACCGACGGCATCAACAGCTCCGCTGTGATACCCGTGCAGTTTACCACCAAGGATATGACGCCGCCGGAGTTTGTGGTGTCGCCCTATGAGGCGGGTCAGCCCCAGGCCAATTCCGTGCCGCTGGCGGCTACCCTGAATGAAAACGGCACCATCTTCTGGGTGGTGGTGGAGGAGGGGGACAACTACCCCCGGCCCAACAACCAGGACCCCACGGACAACGAGACGGACGGACTGCGGGCCAAGCTGGACAGCGACTACGCCAAGCTCCAGGTGGCAAACGGGATGAACTGCCTGCAAAAGGGCCAGGTGAACGCCCAGGCCAACACGGAGGTAAAATTCAATGTGACCGGTTTACAGCCCGAGAAGGCCTATGACCTGTACTACCTGGCCCAGGATGCCGCGGGGAACTATTCCATCCGGGTTGAGAAGATTCAGGGCGGCATCCATACCCTGGACACCAGCCGGCCCCTGGTCCGGCAGTGGTTTACCAGCACCAGCGGGCTGGACGAGACGGTTGATCCTATGCCCGATACCGATATTGTGCTGGAATTCAGCGAAAATGTGGCCTACAGCGGAAAGGACTTCCTGAGTCTCTATGAAAATCCGGACAAGAGCGACTTTGTGAACGCGCTGCACGAGACCATTACCATGTTTGAGCAGCGCATCGGCTCGCCAAAGCCAAACCAGGTGTATGACGAGCGGAATGTGGAGAGCGGGGAGGCCACCGAGGACCAGTGCGTCATCGACTACACCAAGGCGAGGGTGGAAAAGGCGACGGACGGCAGCGGCAAGGTAAACCTGATTTTCCCCGCGGAGGGGCTGAGGCTGTCCAGCGGAACCACCTATTACTTTGAGATCATGAAAATTACCGATAACTCCACCGCGAAGAACGAGATCAGACCCCAAAAGGTGGACTTTAACCAGGCGTCTATCACGGAAGGCCACAAGGTGCCCCGGTTTACTGTGGCCTCTGCCCGGCTGAACTTAACCACCAGCACGCTGGACGAGGAGGAGTACCCGTTTGATCTTGAGGCCCAGCACGGCGAGAAGGATATCGAATTCAGCTTTTATGTGGCACCGGAGTCCACCAGCCGGGCGGACGAGGGCGTGCGGTATGACCTGCTCTTCTGGAGCGAGAGCAGAATCAGCTTTGACCTCTACTACCGCAAGCTGGACGCCAAGACTATGGAGCCGGTTACGAGCGGGGTCACCCCGGAGCTGCCCGCGGCCGATACCCACACGCCGATGGCTAACGGCTGGTATCTCCTGAACAACAGCGGCACCCCGATCTCTCCTGTGCAGGGGGAGACGAAGGGCGGCGTGGACCTGCACAAGCAGTTTAACAACGCGACCAGCGCCACCTTCCCCAGGCTGAAGGATCTGGACGATTCCGGCGATTATCTCTATGAGTTCGCCGTGTCCGTCACCCAGATCGGCACGGTGACAAACCGCAAGGCGTGGAGCGGAAAGGTGAACTTCTATGTCAACGCGGCGTCGGCCGTCAGCGGACGGAATCTGGAGAATCTGGCCAACAGGCAGACGGAGGAGAACTGGAGAGTATTCTACGCGGAGAAGGGCATGAACGGCGGCGGCGGCTCGACCATCGGTGTGAGCACCCTTGACGGCTCCGATACGCTGAAGCTGGATTATGACTTCTCCAACACCCAGGTGCCCAGCTTTACCAGCGGCGCGCCCACCTTTAAGGTGGGGGATTCGTCGGTGGAGATCGGGGTCAATCTGACCCTGCCGGGTACGGTCTACTATCTGATTGCCCCGGTGGCGCCGAAGGAGAGCAGCACCGGAATATCCTCCATTCGGACGGTTGTAAATAAGGTGCCTAAACTGCAGGCAAACGGCGATCCAATGCTGGACCCCGACGAAAATGTGATATTCCAAATAGAAACGAAGAGCGACCGCGACTTGTATGATTCCGGCGTGGTGCCTGAAGTGGGCGGGAAGGGAGACCCCAACATTAAGGACAGTACAAAGGACCCCTACACAGAATCGGAATGGGTGACCGCCCCGGTGGTGGACGACGTGAGATTTCCGCCTTACACCAATGAGCAGTTTAAGAAGGGGACGTATGTCTACAGCGGCGGCGGCGGCTATGAGCCCATTAAGCCGATTATCAACGGCCTGCTGCCCAATCAGGAGTATTTCTGCTACATGGTGCTGGTGGGCGCGAACCCCAGAGAGACCTCACAGGTGTATCTGTATACCTTTAAAACCAGCGAGACGTCGAAGCCGAAATTTGCGTTGTCGGACACGCAACGAGGAATTGTTCAGATGGCCATTGCCAACAAGGTGGAAACTGATGTTAAGTGGCGTGTATTTAACAGAGATGAGGCCGAGAGTCACTCAAATTTGACTGAGATGATTATTTTGCCGGATGGTATGACAGGATATGGAACAGAAATAACAACACCTGAAGGTAAGGTGCGCCGTATTTCGGTGCTGGATGCCTTGGAAACGGAATACAATGCGTCTACGGCATATGGAAGCAGCTCTGCGGCGGAAGCCGCAGGGAAGGGGAGTGATTATAATGGATTTTCCCTGTTTGATGTTGTTGCAGATGATACCCAAAGGAGGAATATTCAGGAGCTGGTCCGTAATTCGTATACAAGCATTACCAATGTGAAGGACAATGCAAGTACTCCAACCATTATTACAGCGGAAGGCGTGGCGCCGGAGTATTTGAGCTATGTAGACTATGCGGACTGGTACACAGACAGCAACGGCGGACAACCAGACCCTTCGCAGTATTTGTTCTTGATTGTGGGCCATAATGTTGACAGCGAGAGCGATGAAGGAAGATGGGACAAGGCAGATAGTTTCCGTGCTTTGAATGGCGTGTCTTATAAGGACGGCACACCGCCAAAATTGATAGAGGTAAAAAGCAGTATCACAGGGACAGGAGCTGCCGGCAATGAGACGTATAGCGGCTATGTCATCCTTACCTTTGATAAGGCAGTGTATTGGGCGGAAAATGCGTCTTCAGGAGGGAGCAGGACCATATATTCTGTGCAGCCTCAAGATGATGGCAAAGATGACACTATAAAGACTATTGGAATTCTGAATGGCTATTTGCCTGGAAACTTGACTGTCTTCGAGAGTAATGGAACTGCGGGCACAACGCCAAGTAACATTTTTAGTTTCTCATATTCAGGACTTACTGATACTAATATTACACTGCTTCCAAACGGAAATATCTGTAATTTTATTGGCAGTTCCGCACCAAATGGACAGTACATTACGATTGAAATAAGCAACGGAAAACATTCGACCGGTGTGATAGAAGCGCTGAATTCTCCATATGTCCGAGTGAAGTTTAATGGCGACAGTTTCCTGAACGGAGTTAAAGAAGCGAATTGATCCCCACGGGAGCGGGCATTTCGCCCGCTCCCGCCGGCCATTTCCAAAACCTGACTTGCAAAGGAGTGTTTTGTATGCGAAAAACGCTAATCCAATGCGGTGTTTCCCTGTTGATAGCGCCTGTTTTGACGCTTATGCTGCTGGGAACTGTCGCGTTGGCAGTTGGCTCAAGCGACGGGGTCAGCCGTTCCGCGGCTGGAAGCAGTTCCTCCAGCTCCAGCTCCGGCGACGTAGGGTCGGGGGGCGGCTCCAGCGGCGGCTCGGGGAGCGGCTCTCAAACGCCAACCCCAACGCCGCCGACGGTTACGTTTACATTGGATAAAACTAGCATTTCTCTGAAGGTGGGGGGGGAGAGCGAGAAGCTGACCGCCACATATAAGGAAGACGGCAAGGAGGTCACCGGCAAAACGGTCAATTGGACCAGTAACGACCCCGACGTGGCGACGGTGGACAACAACGGCAGAGTGAAGGCCGTCGGAGCGGGTACGGCGAAAATTACCGCAACGTGCGAGGGGAAAACAGCCACCTGTACGGTTACGGTTTCCCCGGCCGACGTGCCCGACGCGACAGTTACCATCAACAATAAGGGCCCCTTCACGATTGATCCCAACGGAACGGCCTCCGTGACCGTCACCCCTACGCCGGGCACGGAGGAGGTCAAGTGGAAATTTGTGGGAGAGACGGGCGACCAGGATATTGACGACACTGATATCGTCAGCCTGAGCAAAAGGGGCAACACCTGGACCATAACCGGCAGAGAGCCCGGCGAGCTGCGCATGTACGCCTATGTGGGCGACGGGAGCGGCGCCAATCAGAGGACGGACACGATTACCGTTACCGTCAGCGGTATCGTCGTGGACACCAAACCCATCGAGCTTCAGGAAAACCAGATACTGCCGCTGCCCGAGGCCAAGGCCTATGGCACCGCCGCCAGCGGCGCGGTCAAGTATGTGGTCAGCGACGGCTATATCGCCCAGGTTGTAAAGGGAAACAGCGTGAAGGGCTACACCCCCGGCTCAACCGCGATTATTGTCAGCGACCAGAAGAACATCTATAAGGTGTCAATCCCCCTCACCGTGGTAAACGACCCCAGCACAACCATTGAGTACAGCCGGACCCTCCGCAGCGGCGAGGCGCTGTCCTTCAAGGAGCTGAGCAGCGACTTCCGCAGCCAGCTGGGAGGCAAGGTGGTCAGCGTGAGCGGGCTGAGCGTCCCGACGGACCAGGGTACCCTGTACTACAACTACCACTCCGAGGCCGAGCCCGGCTGGGGGGTGGGCAGCGATATCTACTACCTGGGCAGCGAGGTCACAGGGGGCCGGCGGGATCTGGAGGACGTCACATTTGTGGTGAAGCCCACCTATATGGGCGGCACCGTGAATATCTCCTATGTGGCCACCACCCGGGACTCCGAGGGCACCGAGACCTATAACTGCCGGATCACCCTGAAGGTGGAGCCGGAGACAGGGGCCAGCGCGGGGGTCTCCCTCACCACCAAGTACAATACCCCCGTCCGCTTCAACGCCAACGAGTTCAACCGGGTGTGCAAGGAGCGCACGGGCATGAGCCTGAGCTATATCACCTTCTCCCACACCCCGGTGCGGGAGGGGACGCTGTATACAGATTACGTGAGCGAGGGCAGCTACGGCAGCCTCGTCTCCCTGTACACCCAGTACAGTATGCGGAATCTGGATAATATCTGGTTTGTCCCCGCCCCCGGCTACACCGGGAACGTCACCGTCTACTACACCGCCCGAAGCGTGGGCACCCCGGGGGCCACCTTCTCCGGCCAGGTGAATATCACCGTGGGCACCGAGAGCGGCGTGGCTATCGGCGGCGTGGACTACGACCTGGTGAAGGGCGGCGTGGCCCACTTCGACGATGTGGACTTCAATAACTTCTGCCGCAGCAAGCTGGACAGCTACCAGACCCTCAGCTTTATCCAGTTTGACTCGCTGCCCTCCGCCAGCCAGGGCGTGCTGTACTACGACTACCGGTCCGCCTCCGTCCCGGGCAGCCGGGCCTCCGCCGGCACCGCCTACTACTACGGGACCTATTCCCCCCGCATCGACCGGCTGGCCTTTGTGCCCGCGGAGGACTTTATCGGCACGCTGCGCATCCCCTTCACCGGCCAGACCAGAGACGGCACCCGGTTTACCGGAAACGTGGAGATCAACGTGCGGGGCGGCACCGGCTCCGGGGATATCCAGTACAGCTGCGCCCAGGGCAAGTCGGTGAATTTTAAGGAGCGGGACTTTAACGAGCTGTGCAAGGACCTGACCGACAGCAGCCTGAACTATATCCAGCTCCAGGACCTGCCCGACCAGTATAGCCAGGGCTCGGTGTACCGGGGGAGCAGCCGGGTCACCTCCACCAATACCCGGTACTACTACGGCAGCAGCTCCAACCGCATCAGCAATCTGTCCTTCCGGGCCTCCAGCAGCTTCTCCGGCTCGGTGGATATCCCCTTCATCGGGACCAACCGGGACGGCAACACCTTCTACGGGACCATTACCATCACCTCCAGCGGCTCCACCAGCAGCCGGGACACCATTCAGTACTCCACCGACTACAACTCCGCCGCCGTCTTCGACCGGGACGACTTTGACAACCTGTCCCAGTGGGAGACCGACCGGGATATCAGCACCGTCCGCTTTGACCTGCCCAGGAGCAGCGAGGGCGACCTCTATCGGAATTATCGCTCCAGCTCCAGCAAGGGCACGCGGATTACCTCCAGCAGCACCACCATCAGCGCCGGCGAGCTGGACCGGGTGGCCTTTATCCCCGCCAGCCGCTACACCGGGACGGTGACCCTGGACTTTGTGGCCAAGGCCACCAACAATGAGGAGTTCGAGGGCACCGTGGAGATCACCGTGGAGCGGCCGGGAGCCGACGTCACGGTGCGCTACTCCACCCGGATTTCCCCGGTGGCGTTCAGGGGGGAGGACTTTAAGAAAAATAACACCAGCCTGTCCTCCATCCAGTTTACCTCCATGCCCCCCACCAGCGCGGGATATGTGTATTACCAGTACGTCAGCCCCACCCGGTACGGCCGGCAGGCCAACACCAGCACCACCTACCGCTCCAGCGGAAGCAGCCTGATCTCCGACCTGACCTTCGTCCCCCGGGCGGGCTACACCGGAACGGTGACCATCCCCTACACCGGAACCAATTCCAACGGCTCCACCTTTGAGGGGGAGGTGCAGATTACCGTGTCCCCCAGCTACAGCTCCGCCTACTTCAGCGATATGTCGGGCTACAGCGACGCCCAGCGGGCGGCGGTGGACTACCTGCGGGAGAACGGCATCACCAACGGCATCTCCGCTACCCAGTACGGCCCGGAGTACTCCATCACCCGGGCGGACTTCGCGGTGATGCTGTATCAGACCTTCGGGCTGACCGCCAGCGGCAGCTCCGGGTACTTCAATGACGTACCCTCCGGAGCCTACTACGCCCAGGCGGTGAACACCCTGCGCAGCATGGGCATCGTCAGCGGCATCGGGAACGGGGCCTATGGCTCCAGCTACACCCTGAGCCGCCAGGACGCCATCTGCATGATACAGCGGACCCTGCGGACGATGGGCTGGAACGCCAACGACGGCAGCAGCAGCTATCTGAACGGCTACAGCGACAGCGGCAGCGTGGCCGGCTACGCCCAGGGGGCCATGGCCCACGCCGTCCAGATGGGCTATCTGCCCACCGCGAACGGCCGGCTGGCCCCCAGAGATCCCCTGACCCGGGTGGATATGGCACAGATTGTCCACCGGGTGCTCACCTACTGAGGCATAAAAAAATTCCCCGATTTGATCGGGGAATTTTTTTGCCTAAAACCGGTGTACCCAGCCGGACAAAAACCAGACCGGGGCCAGCCAGGTGAGCATGTAGACCAGGAGGTTCAGGGGGGAGAGGGAGGTGTAGGCCCCTACCGAGGTGAGGTAGGCGGCCAGCGCCATCCCCAGCAGGGAGGCGGCGCAGCACAGGGCGGCGCCCAGCCGGGCGGCCCACCGCAGCCGTTTGGCGGCGGTAATGGCCTCGGCAAAGGGGAGAAGGCCCTCCCGGCACAGAAGAGCGGTGAGGGTGTCGCCGTGGTCCTGCTCCGGGTCGGACAGCTGGCGGCGGCGCTCCACCGGGGGGAAGGCCATCTTGTCCGCAGCCAGCTTGAAGCGCTGCTGGAGCATGGCGGGGATCAGGTTGAAGTCCCGGGTGGCCAGCACCGGCTCCACCTTCTCCAGCATCAGGGACTCCAGGGGGGAAATACGGTGTCGGGCAGGGCGTAGCTCAGGGCGAAGATGCCGGCCAGACGCCGGTCGATGGCGCAGAAAACGGCGCTCTTTACGTTGAGCCCCTGGGGCAGCTTGACCTCCATCAGCTTCATGAAGGCGGCGGAGCCCACCAGCACCTGTTCACCCCGGATGTTGGCCGACAGACCGCCCCCCTCGTGGCAGACCAGGCTGTCCGCCCGGCGCATCAGCCCGCCCATGGACCGCAGCTGGTCATGAAACAGCTTGGTCAGGCCGCTGCCCGAGTCGCGGATGAGGGTTGCGGTGTAGGCCACCACCCGCTCGGCGGGGAACTCGGCCATGACCTTGAAGCCGTTGAGCTCCACGTAGCCGGGGGGGAAGAGGTCGCCGTCAGTGATGAGAACACAGTCCCCCCGGCGGGAGGCCGACATCCCCGGCCAGCCGGCCAGGGCGGCTCCGCTGGGGGCCAGCCGGCGGGCCGCCTTGTGGAAGGGACGGCTGTAGGCCAGCCCTCCGCCGAAGGCGGCGGTGACGGTGAACAGGGCGGACAGAGCCCAGATCAGCCGCTCCGGGTGGTCATTGCCCACCGAGGCCATCAGTGCGCAAGTGACGTCACCCACCAGCAGCAGGGGGCAGACCCGGCGGAAGATGCGCTGTGCGCCGTCGTCGGTCTGGATCTGGCTGCCATAGCCCTGGTTGTCCCCCGACCACTTGGCGTAAGTGCCCCGGTCGTTCCACTTCTCCGGGTCCAGGGTGACCCGGTAGGGGGTGGCCGTGGAGGCGGCGGTGCGGCAGGACAGCCGCAGGGCGCAGCGCTTGTGGTATACGCCGTGGAGCAGGAAAAACAGACCAGTGAGGCAGACTAGGGTGTAGGGCAGGCGCTGGGATTCGCCCGTGGCCAGCTGCACCCCGTCGGCCAGGGTGAGGAGACAGGCCAGCGCGGCCATGGTGTCCATGCCAAATTTCAGGAAGCAGGCCCGGAGCAGCCCGGTGAGGAGCACATCGGCGGACAGGAGTATCCCCATCCCCATCAGGGCGGCGGACAGCCAGCACTGTACCTCGGGCTGGTCCATGGGGGGAGACCAGACGGCGCCCCACAGGGGCAGCAAAGTCTGGACCAGGGAGAGAGCCGCCAGGAGCAGGACAAACAGCGTTCTCAGGCGCAGCCACTTCAGACCACGGCCGTACCGCCTGGCCAGCTCCTGGGGCGGGATGTCGGGAGGGGGAGGCTCCTGCCGCCGGGGGCGGCGCTGGCGGCGGGAGGGGGCGTCCTCGTCGACCTCCTCCTGGTCGGTGCCGGGGATGAGGCGCTCCAGACGGCGGACCTCCTGCTTGTCGATGGCCTCGTCCTCTTCGAACATGTGGTCGGCGTAGTCATCCGCCTTTTTCCCCAGATCCTTGATGAAGGCGGACAGGGCGCTTTCCTCCTGGGGGAAGGGGATGACAGGGGCGGGCTGCGGGTCAGGCTCGGGGGACTGGGGCTCCTGAGGCGGAGGCTCCGGGTCCTTCCTGGGGGGCGGGCCGGGAAAGGCCACCACCTTCCCCCCGGGCTTGAGGCCCCGGGCCAGCTGGGCCCTGGGGGGCTCCGGCTGGGTGGGGTGGCCGTACTCCGCCATGATATCGTCCAGGGAGTAGCCCCCGCCGTCGGCATCCCCGATCAGGGATTTGATATCGATCAGGTCGCCCTTATTCTTTTTTTTCTCTTGGTCGCTCATGGGCGGGGCTCCTTGGTGTTGGTTAGAGTGTCAGCGGTGTGGGGCAGATGATATCCGCGGATTCAACCCATCCGCTGCCTGACCGCCTCGTACAGCAGCACGGCGGCGGCGGCGGAGGCGTTGAGGGAGTTGATTTTGCCGAACATGGGGATGGAGACGGTGAAGTCGCAGTTCTCCGCCACCAGACGGCCCATGCCCGCCCCCTCGCTGCCGATGACGATGGCGGCGGGGCCCTTCAGGTCGGCCTGGTACAGGGGGGTGGCGCCGTCCATGGCGGCCCCGAACACCCAGACCCCCGCCTCCTTCAGCTCCTTGAGCAGGGCGGGCAGGTTGGGTACCCGGGCCACGGGGACGTGAGCCACCGCTCCGGCGGAGGTCTTGCCCACGGTGGCCGTCAGCCCGGCGGAGCGGCGCTTGGGGATAATCACCCCGTGGGCCCCGGCGGCGTCGGCGGTGCGGATGACCGCCCCCAGGTTGTGGGGGTCGGACAGCTCGTCGCACACCACGATGAGGGGGTTCTCCCCCCTCTCCCGGGCGGCGCTTAAAATGTCGTCCACCGAGGCGTAGGCCCGGACGGCGGCCTGGGCAATGACCCCCTGGTGGGCGTGGGTGCGGCTCATGCCGTCCAGCTTGTGCCGGTCGGCATCCACCACCACCACGCCCTTCTCCCGGGCGGCGGAGGCGATGTGGCCCAGGGCGGCATCCCGCTCGCCCTTCAGCAGAAAGATCTTGTCGATGGTCACCCCGGCCCGCAGGGCCTCGATCACCGCGTTGCGGCCCTCAATGATGCCGTCGTTCTCCTGCTCCACGGGGGCGGAGCGGCGCAGAGGGGGGCGTTTGTTCATAATATTCCAGTCCTTCCGGTGTCGAAATCACATACAAAATACACTATACCACATTTGTCCGCCGGAGGGAAGTGGGAATTTGCAAAGGGCATGTCCGGGAGAGGATTTTATGCGGGGGGAGAAATTTCTGACAAAATCCGGTCACAGAAAATTCACTGGAAGTTTACATGGTATTTTCTTGTTTTTATTCCGCAACTGTGGTATGATACCCTTTGACCTGCTTTAGAAAAACGGAAAAAACGGAGGTACGCTCCTTTGAAGCCAGATAAAGGAAACAACAAAAAGAATACGCTTGGCCTGATTTCGCTGATTCTGTGGGCGCTGTTCCTTACGCTGCTCTTCCGCAGCTGCACCAGCTCCTACAACAGCTCCAACCAGGTCCAGGTGGACTACTCTGTGTTCCGCCAGTGGGTGACCGCCGACCTGGTGGAGCATGTCAAGCTGGAGAGCAGCCTGTTCACCATCACCCTGAAGGAGGGCAAGGAGGAGGAGGCCCTGGCCTACATCCCCGAGGACGAGGACAAGCAGCAGATGAATAATATGTTCGCCCTACTGCCCATCCAGAACGACCGGGAGACCGAGTATGTCACCACCCCGCCCCCCATCTCCGACCTGGAGCTGGAGAGCCTGCTCAATGAGCACGGCGTGGTCCACGGCACCCCCCCAGTGGACAACTCCACCCAGATTCTCTACCTGTTCCTCACCACTGTTCTGCCCCTGGTCATCATGGTGGGCGCTATGGTGTTCCTCATGCGGGGCATCGGCGGCAAGGGGGGCATGGGCGGCATCGGCGGCGTGGGCAAGGCCAACGCCAAGGTGTATGTGGAGAAAAAGACGGGAGTCACCTTCCGGGATGTGGCCGGCCAGGACGAGGCCAAGGAGTCCCTGGAGGAGATCATCGATATCCTCCACAACCCCCAGAAGTACACCGAGATTGGCGCCAAGCTGCCCAAGGGCGCCCTGCTGGTGGGCCCTCCGGGCACCGGCAAGACCCTCCTGGCAAAGGCGGTGGCCGGCGAGGCGGGGGTGCCCTTCTTCTCCATCAGCGGCTCCGACTTTGTGGAGATGTTCGTGGGCGTGGGCGCGAGCCGGGTCCGGGACCTGTTTAAAGAGGCCAGCAAGATGGCCCCCTGTATCATCTTCATCGACGAGATCGACACCATCGGCAAGTCCCGTGACAACCGCATGGGTGGCAACGACGAGCGGGAGCAGACCCTGAACCAGCTGCTGGCCGAGCTGGACGGCTTCGACCC